>PJUE01000037.1_pt1 | contig 231585 bp, 151 predicted proteins | sample 1512171 | NCBI WGS metagenome assembly PJUE01 (sample SAMN08177674, study PRJNA422409) | Feces metagenome, whole genome shotgun sequencing project. | isolation source: Chicken feces (3) enriched on wood chips: alkali lignin treatment | host: Gallus gallus | place: USA: Madison | collected 2015-01-15
ACAAGATGCTTGTCATCAATGCTGTTAGGAATAAGTTAATTCTTAGGATTTTCTCTTGTGTAAATAACAACAGGGAATATGAAAAAAATTATCAAAAATTAGTTGCTTAAATCATAGAAATCGAGATATTCCGCAGGGCTATCTCGAACTTGTAAATAAAGCGGATTTCAAAATCCGCAATATTTGAAAGTTCTGGTTGCCTTTTCAAGAACAATTGCTCTTCGGGATGTTAGCGTAGCGCATCTCGAAGTGTGAATAAGGTGAGTTTGAAACTCGTTTATTTATAAGGTTCCAGACGCGTTTCACTAACATCTGGAACAGCGATGGGTTCGTAAATCTACTAAAGTACAAGTTTGCAATGTCCTTTGTAAAAATGGTTGCACTAGGAACAAATAGCACAGCCGAGCCTCTTTTCTTTGCTCAATCGGGTAGATTCTTTCAAAAAGCAGAGTGGCAAAGGAAAGTTGGTGCGATGTCATTTTTTCCTGAGCGTAAGGCTAGAGCTAAGGCCATAAAAAGAAAATGCTTTTTTGATTCTTTTTTTCGAAAAAGAATGAAGTATCAGCGTCAATAATATTAGTAGAATACCTATACGAAGAGTGAATGTCAGTCCGCCTCATGGCCGGCGGCTGGCCTAGTTCTTTCCCTACAGCTGGAAAGAACCAAAGAGCCGTGGCCGTATAATCTTTGTCGCTCCATCTGGATAAATCTTTCATTAGCGCAATCTGGATATGTGTGTTCGTTACAGTTTTATGTTACTTTCTGCAACACATTGGATTGCTTGGCAGTGGCGTATTATTGTTTGTGCATAAAGATTTATCCGATTCTGCATCCAAATCTTATAATGCCATAGGTGTTCTTAGGAATGGTTGTGGTTAGTTTGTACTATTTTATGCTCTTCGGGATGTTAGCGTAGCGCATCCCGAAGTGTGAATAAGGCGAGTTTGAAACTTGTTTATTTATAAGGTGAACAAGGCATTACTAAAAATAATGCCTTTTTTTTATTAACAATTTGCTCAGGTGTATAAACCTTGAAATACCTTATTAAAACACCAAATCTTGAACATTTTTATAACTATAATGATGAAATGTCCCCTTCGAGGCTTTAAACAGTAGATACTTTTGTTAGGTCATGATGCAATTCATTACAATTTGCATTTTGAGGTTAACCAATAACAATTGCAAAATTGCTTTATAAGCTTAATTCAATTTAGATATGAGAAGAAAGAGTGTATTTCATCCTTTAAAATTTTATTCCAGTTGTTTGCTCGTTTTATCTTGTTTCACACAAAGTTGTAAATCTGTTGAACCGCAAGACTCTAAAGAGCGTACCAATGAACCCATATTTAGCAATTTTGCCTATAAAGGAGATGATAAAGTTTACAGAGAAAATCCCGTTAGCGCCAATAAATTTTATACAAGTATCTTACAGGGTTGTTATCCGGATCCTGCAATCACCAGAAAAGGCGATGACTATTTTTTGGTAAACTCTTCTTTTACTTTTTTTCCCGGAGTTCCGATATTCCATTCCAAAGATCTGGTAAATTGGAAACAGATCGGACATGTTTTAGACAGGCCTTCACAATTAAAAGTAGAAAATACCCTGATGAATTTTGGGGTTTATGCTCCAGCTATTAAGTACAACCAGTATAATGATACATTTTACATGATAACCACTCAATTCTCAGGAGGATTTGGTAATATCGTTGTGAAGACAAAAGATCCGTTTAAAGGATGGAGCGATCCCATAAAACTTCAATTTGATGGTATAGACCCTTCTATGTTTTTCGATGATAATGGTAAAGCCTATGTGGTTCATAATGATGCGCCAGCAAAAGAGGCCGAATTGTATAATGGTCATCGTGTCATTAAAATCTGGGACTATGATTTAGAAAACGATAGAGTTGTTCCCGGAACAGACAAGATTATAGTAAATGGAGGCGTTGATATTTCGAAAAAGCCAATCTGGATTGAAGCTCCACACATTTACAAAAAGAACGGGCGTTATTACCTGATGTGTGCAGAAGGAGGTACAGGAGGAGCGCACAGCGAGGTGATTTTTAGTTCAGATAATCCGAGAGGGCCATATACACCCGCTCCAAAAAATCCTATTCTAACGCAAAGACATTTGCCGGCAAATAGACCTGATAAGGTAGACTGGGCCGGACATGCAGATTTGGTTGAAGGGCCAGACGGAAAATATTATGGCGTTTTTCTGGGAATCAGGCCAAATGAAAAAGACCGGGTAAATACAGGGAGAGAAACTTTTATATTACCGGTAGACTGGACCGGAGAGTTTCCTGTTTTTGAAAATGGTTTAGAGCCTATGCCGGCTACAATTAAGACACCAGCAGGTGTTGTAAATAAAAAAGGCGATGAGGGCTTTTTCCCATCCGGTAACTTTGAGTTTAAAGATAACTTTGATAATGAAAAACTAGACTACAGGTGGGTTGGAGTAAGAGGCCCCAGAGAGCATTTTGTACATTCTGATAAAAAAGGTGGAATCCGTATTAAACCATTTACAGTCAATATAAGCGAAGTTAAACCTACTTCGACCTTATTCTACAGACAACAACATAATAATTTTTCTGCCGAGGTTGCTATAAACTATCAGCCAAATTCAGAAAAAGACTTAGCAGGATTAGTTTGTATGCAGAATGAGAAATTTAATTATGTGTTTGGTATCACCAAAAAAGGAAAGACAAATTATATAGTATTACAGCATACGCAAAATGGTATAAAAACTATAGTAGCTAGTGAGAAAGTGGATATTAATAAGCCACTTCACTTACAGGTTAAAGCTAATGGAGATAACTATGAATTTGCTTTTAAAAGCGGTACAGCTGGTTACACAACGCTTGGTGGAATAGTATCGGGAGATATTTTGTCTACTAATGTTGCGCAAGGTTTTACAGGAAATTTAATAGGCTTGTATGCGACCTTAAATAACAATATGGATCTATCAATCATAAAATAAATTTAGAAAGCAATCCAAACCAAAAAGCCCTGTTTCATAGGCTAGCGTGACTCTTTAGCAATTAGAGATTAACTCTCTAAAGAAATTATGCTTTAGTGTATTGAAACAGGGATATAACCAATAATGAGGATTAACCAAATAATATAAGCCAAATATGAAGCAATTAGTTTGTTTATTTCTGGTGTTTTCGATGTTTTCGATTTCACTGTTTGCGCAACCTTCTGAAATGCAGGCACCGGACGGTTTTGATATTCAACGCGAAGGAATAGCTCATGGAAATGTTGAAATGATTACCTATAAATCTAAAACCGTTGGTGCAGACCGTAAAGCAAGAGTGTATACTCCGCCAGGGTTTAGCAAACGTAAAAAGTACCCGGTGCTTTATTTATTACACGGAATAGGCGGAGACGAAAATGAATGGTATAACCAGGGAAATCCACAGGTTATATTGGATAATCTGTATGCGCAAAATAAGCTGGAGCCTATGATAGTGGTTTTGCCGAACGGACGGGCAATGAAAGATGACCGGGCGGTAGGAAATATTATGGAGGCCGAAAAAGTAAATGCTTTCTCGGTTTTTGAAAAAGATTTGTTAAACGATTTGATACCGTATATAGAAAAAACATATCCGGTATTGCCAAAAAGCGAATACCGGGCTATTGCAGGTTTATCCATGGGGGGCGGACAATCTTTGAATTTTGGTTTAGCTAATCTGGACAAATTTGCATGGGTAGGAGGTTTTTCTTCGGCTCCTAACACCAAAAGAGGAAAAGAATTACTGTCTAATCCGGAAGAAGCAAAAAAGAAGCTCAAATTGTTGTGGATCTCTTGTGGCGATAATGATGGACTTTTTAATGTAAGTAAAAGTACCCATGAATATTTAGAAAATCATAAAGTACCTCATATCTATTATGTAGAACCCGGTAACCACGATTTTAAAGTTTGGAAAAACGATTTGTACATGTTTTCCCAATTCTTATTTAAGCAGATAGACAGCACCACTTTTCCGAAATATACAGTTTTAGGTACGCCCGCATCCACCAATATTCGATCGGCAAAATATCCACAAGTTTTACCGGATAGGCGGGTGATTTTTAAGGTAAACGCTCCAGAAGCCCAAAAAATACAGATAGATCTGGGTAAGAAATACGATTTAATCAAAGGAACAGACGGAGTTTGGACAGTTACAACCGAACCAATAAATGAAGGATTTAACTATTATTCCCTGATTATAGATGGTGTGGCTGTGGCCGACCCGTCAAGTGAAACTTTTTACGGCATGGGTAGAATGGCAAGTGGTATAGAAATTCCGATTGCGGGAGAACCTTTTTATAATGAAAGAGAAGTACCGCAAGGAGAAGTACGGATGAAAAGATATTATTCTGATGTTACCAAATCATGGAGAAAATTATATGTATATACACCGCCTTCTTACGATTTAGAGGCGAACAGCAAATTTCCGGTGCTTTATCTTCTTCATGGTGGTGGCGAGGATGAAAGAGGATGGTCTGCCCAGGGTAAAGCAGATCTTATTTTAAATAACCTGATAGCCGACAAAAAAGCGAAACCAATGGTTGTGGTTATGTTGGACGGTAATCTGTCTACTGGTATAGCAGGATTTACAGATCGCTCTTTAGCTATGTTTGAAAACGAGTTGATAAAAGCGGTAATTCCTTTTGTAGAAAAAACTTATCGGGTATCTGATAAAGCCACAGATAGAGCCTTAGCAGGACTATCTATGGGCGGTATGCAAACCTTACATGCAGGAATTAAGCACTCCAACTTGTTTTCTGGTTTAGGTATATTCAGTTCTGGATGGTGGTCTAACAGACCCGAGCTCTCAAAACCACATTATGATTTTATTCAGGAAAATGTTGCGACAATTAACAAAAACGTGAAGAATCTATGGATATCTATGGGGGCAAAAGAGGATATAGCTTACGAAAACTGTAAAATCATGTTAAAGAAGTTCGACGATATGGGGCTTAAATATACTTACCAGGAATATCCGGGAGGGCATACCTGGCCAGTGTGGAGAAGAAGCTTACACCAGTTTGCTCAAACTTTATTCAAACAATAAATACCCTACAGATGAAAAATAAATATCTTATTACGTTGATTATAATAGCTGGAGCTACCTTAAATAGCTTTTCGCAGCAAGTAAACAAAAACTTTCACATATACCTTTGTTTCGGGCAATCTAATATGGAGGGGCATGCAAAGGTGGAAACCGATACCAATTTGCCTGTTAATAAACGTGTCAAACTACTTCAGGCGGTTTCCTGCGAAGATCTTAAAAGAGAACAGGGTAATTGGTACGACGCTATAGCTCCTCTGGTAAGATGTAATACCGGTCTTGGCCCGGCAGATTATTTTGGGAGAGCCATGGCGAACAGTTTGCCTGATAGTATAACTATAGGAATTGTAAATGTAGCAGTAGGCGGTTGCAAAATTGAGTTGTTTCATAAAAAATATAGTGAATCTTATATAAACACAGCGCCAGATTGGATGGTAAGTGCATTAAAAGCCTATGGTAATAATCCGTATCAAAGACTGATTGAAATGGCAAAAATTGCGCAACAATCGGGAGTTATTAAAGGAATACTCTTACACCAGGGCGAATCTAATACCGGAGATACTTCGTGGCCACAAAAAGTTAAAGATGTTTATGGGGATTTAATTCAGGACTTAAATCTGAATCCTTCAAAAGTGCCTTTATTAGCCGGGGAGGTAGTTCATGCAGAACAAAACGGTGTATGTGCAGGTATGAATGAAATTATCGGACAGCTACCCGGATTTATACCCAATGCCCATGTGATATCGTCAAAAGGATGTGAGGCGGGTCCAGACCGTTTACATTTTACAGCGGTGGGTTACAAAGAATTGGGGAATTGTTACGCAAGCAAGATGCTTACTTTATTGACTAATTAAAGTTATAAGATTAATAAACCTTATAAGCAAGATATGATGATTAAACTTCGATACACTTATACTTTCAAGACTATTTTATTTTTTTGTTTTTTACTGGTTTCTGGATTTCTATCCTATGCGGAAGAAATAGTCGCTACTAGTCCTGATAAACAGTTAACGGTTAAAATTAATACAGAAGATGGCCTGCCAAATTTTTCTGTGTTTTTTAAAAATAAAACCATGCTGGAAAAATCGCCCCTTGGAATTATAACCAACGAGGGAGATTTTAGTAAAAGCATGAAATTGCTTAAATCAGATGCGGGACACGTAAGTCAAGACTATACACAAGATAAAATTAAGCGAAGTGAAATAACCTATCAGGCCAATACAATTAAGTGTACGTTCGAAAACGCAGATAAAAAACAGATTTCGGTACTTTTTCAGATAAGTAACAACGATATCGCATTCAGATATGAACTGCCAGCCGGGGGCGAACGAATAGTTTGTGTAGTAGAAAAAGAGACTACCGGTTTTCGTTTCCCTTCACATACCACAACTTTTCTTTCTCCTATGATGACACCAATGGTTGGCTTCGCTCGTACAGCACCGAGTTATGAAAGTGGATACGAAGCAGATGCACCATTAGAAAAATCTACGTCAAGGGAAGGTTATGTTTTTCCCGGCTTATTTAAAATAGGGAACGATGGCTGGGTGCTGCTTTCCGAGACAGGAGTTAACAGTCTCTATTGCGCCTCTCATTTAAGTTCATGGAAGAATGGTGTTTATACCGTTGAATACCCAAATATTAAGCAAAATAACGGCTTTGGCAGCATTGGTGCGCAAATAGGGTTGCCGGGGAAAACGCCATGGCGAACAATAACTGTAGGCGATAATCTTAAGCCAATAGTAGAAACTACTATAGCTTTTGATGTGGTGGAACCTTTATATGAAGCAACGCAAAAGTATAAGTATGGAAAAGGAACCTGGAGCTGGATTATATGGCAGGATGAAAGCATGAATTATGACGACCAGGTGAAATATATTGATCTGGCCGCAGCACTAGGTTACGAATATATACTTATAGATGCCTGGTGGGATACCAGAATAGGTTACTCAAAAATGGAGGAGCTTATCCGATACGCCAACTCTAAGAGAGTAGATGTGTTTCTGTGGTACAATTCAAACGGATCGGCCAATGATGCGTTCCAAACCCCATTGAATAAAATGAACACTGCTATAGCCAGAAAACAGGAAATGAAGTGGTTGAAAAAAGCGGGCGTTAAAGGATTAAAAGTAGATTTTTTTGGAGGAGACAAACAAGAAACCATGCGTTTGTATGAAGATATTTTATCGGATGCAAATGACTATGGTTTGATGATTATTTTTCATGGCGCCACACTTCCAAGAGGTTGGGAGCGTATGTATCCGAATTTTGTCGGCAGTGAAGCTGTATTGGCTTCAGAAATGCAAATTTTCTCGCAACATGCCCGCAATAATGAAGCGTTTTATGCCACTTTGCATCCGTTTATAAGAAATACAGTGGCCTCCATGGAATATGGAGGTGTGATGTTGAATAAATTCCTTAATAAGGGCAATAAGCAGGGACAGCAAAGATTGACAACTGATATCTTTCAACTGGCTACTGGAGTTCTTTTTCAGAATCCGGTACAGATGTTTGCCCTTACGCCGAATAATTTGCATGACGTTCCGCAATTCGAAATAGATTTTATGCGCAATCTGCCTACCACCTGGGATGAAACCGTTTATATAGACGGTTATCCGGGAAAATACAGCGTGGTGGCTCGCCGGCATGGGTCAAAATGGTATATAGCTGGCGTTAATGCACAGCGAGACGCATTGAAACTGAAACTGGACCTTCCTATGCTAAAAGGTAAAAAGTCTCAATTATATAATGACGATAAACTTAAGCAGCCTTATACGAAAGAGTTAATAATTAAAAAGAATGGTGTTACTGATATAGAAATACAAGCTAATGGAGGATTTGTGATAGTAGTGAGCGAATAGAGATTTCATGATGCAACTGATTATGGAACAAATGATTAAGACAATTAAATGCAAAAGGATTTTAAAGCTTCTCTTCTTATATATACTGGTTTTTCCATTTAAGACTTATAGTCAGGATGATTTAAAACTCCGGTATGATAAACCTGTAATTGATAATGTTTGGGAGCAAGCTTTACCGATAGGAAACGGGCGTTTAGGGGCTATGGTTTATGGGATTCCTCAAAGAGAACAACTCCAACTGAATGAAGAAACCATTTGGGGCGGAGGACCATATCGTAACGATAATGATAAAGCTCTTGAAGCTTTACCTATGGTTCAAAAAATGGTGTTTGATGGCCAAACACAGGAGGCAGACAAACTTATTAATCAAAGCTTTTTTACCAGAACACATGGTATGCCTTTTCAGACAGCAGGAAGCGTGATTCTTAATTTTCCGGGACACAGCCAATATGAAAATTATTATAGAGAGCTCGATTTAAATAAAGCAATTGTTAAAACTACTTATACTGTAAATGGAGTAAAATATACTCGCGAAGTATTTTCTTCTTTTACGGATGATGTTATCATCATGCAACTTACCGCTAGCAAAAAAGGAGCCTTAAATTTTGATATTGAGTACGTCAATCCTTCCCAACATATGGTTTCAAAAAAAGATAATTCCTTGATTTTAGAAGGAAAAGGTTCGGATCATGAAGGTATAGAAGGAAAAATCAGGTATCAAATACATACCTCGGTTAGTCATGCGGATGGACATGTAGCAGTTTCTGATCATGAAATTAATATATCAAAAGCAAGCTCAGCTACTATTTATATATCTATAGGGACTAATTTTATCAATTATAAATCCGTAGAGGCCAATCCTGCTGAGCGAGCTGCTTCTAAGTTAGCTGTTGCAAAAAGGAAGAATTTTAAATCTGCGCTGCAACAACATTCAGCAACATATTATAAGCAGTTTGGTAGATTTAAGCTCAATCTCGGAAGTCATGATATTTCTAAAGAAGAGCCTACAGACGTACGTATTCGCAATTTTAAAGAAACACAGGATCCAGCTTTGGTGACCTTGCTCACGCAATTCGGGCGTTATTTGTTGATTTCGTCCTCGCAACCGGGGGGGCAACCTTCAAATTTACAGGGTATCTGGTGTAATGCTCTGCACCCGGCCTGGGACAGTAAATACACAATCAATATCAATACAGAAATGAATTATTGGCCGGCAGAGGTTACTAATTTGTCCGAAACGCATGAGCCACTATTTCAGATGTTAAAAGAGTTAAGTGAAAGTGGCAGAGAAACTGCCAAAGTACTTTATGGTGCAGATGGTTGGGTAGCTCATCATAATACAGATATCTGGCGTGTTACCAGCCCTATAGATTTTGCTGCTGCGGGTATGTGGCCTACAGGCGGAGCGTGGTTGAGCCAGCATTTATGGGAACATTATTTATTTACAGGAGATAAAAAATTCTTAGCAGAAGCCTATCCAATTCTAAAAGGTTCGGCAGATTTTTTCTTGTCATTTTTAATAGAACATCCTAAATATAAAGCTTGGATGGTAGTATCTCCTTCTATATCGCCAGAACATGGTCCGATAACCGCTGGTGTTACAATGGACAATCAGTTGGTTTTTGATGTTTTGACAAGAACGGCGTTGGCTGGTGAAATACTGGGAAAAGATACCAACTATATTGCAAGGTTAAAATCTATGGCAAAACAAATTCCACCAATGCAAATAGGTAAGTATACGCAATTGCAGGAATGGCTTGAAGATGTTGACGACCCTAAGAATGAGCATCGGCATGTTTCTCATTTATATGGATTATATCCGGGTAATCAGATTTCGCCTTATACAACTCCGGAATTATTTGAGGCTTCACGCAACTCACTAATCTACAGAGGAGATTTCGCTACAGGGTGGTCTATAGGCTGGAAGATAAATCTTTGGGCTCGACTTTTAGAAGGCAATCGGGCGTATAAGATTATTAATAATATGCTAACCTTAGTTGATAGGGAAAATAGAGATGGCAGAACCTACCCGAACATGTTCACCGCCCATCCTCCTTTCCAGATCGATGGAAATTTTGGACTAACGGCTGGGGTAGCCGAGATGCTAATTCAAAGTCATGACAATGCATTGCACTTATTACCCGCTTTGCCTGATGTTTGGCATACTGGTAACGTTTCAGGAATTGCAGCCCGTGGAGGTTTTGAAATAGATATGAAGTGGCAGGCAGGTGCGGTTCGGGAAGTAAATATATTATCTAAAATTGGCGGTAATCTGCGGTTACGCTCTTATGTACCGCTGAAAGGAAAGGGACTAAGCAGGGCAGAGGAAGATAACCCAAATGTATTAATGAATACAATCACTGGCGCAAAAGCGATAGTGTCTGACAAAGCCACCTTAAAAGGAAATAATCTAAAGGCAGTTTATGAATATGATGTACCTACTGTTGCCGGTAAAACTTATACTTTTTTCCGGGAAAGCAGAGATTAAATAGAATGTAGGTTACGAACGTACCATTTATATAAAACTCAGTATTAACTATAACAAGTAATGAAAAAAATTATATTTATAAGTATTTCATGGTTATTTCTATTCCAAATTAGTGTAGGGCAGACTTATACCAAAACTCACACAGGAATTAAGTTCTCAACAGAAGGTATCTCGGTAGAGATTAAGGTTTATAATTCTAAAATCATACGAACAATAAAACATCCCAGGGGAATAGATTTCTCGAAAGAGAGCCTTTCTGTTATTAAGTCTGAACAAAAGATTCCTTTTACAGTAAATCAGCAGGGTAATGAGCTAACTCTTCGAACGGCAGATTTACGTCTTAAGCTTAATTTAAAGTCGGGAACCGTTTCTTACTATCATATTTCGGGAAAAGCGCTATTGAATGAGCAATTTAGCGACAGCCAGTTTACCCCGTTTGATGATGCAGGAAGTTCGACCTATTCGGTGTCTCAGGCATTTATCCTGGATAAAGATGAAACGATTTATGGACTGGGAATATTGCAAAATGGTAAAATGTCCCAACGCAATCAGGAAGTAAGAATGGTACAAAATAATACCTGGGATTTTGTGCCTTTCTTCCAGTCTGTAAAGGGATATGGAGTTTTTTGGGACAATTATTCTCCTACAACATTTAAAGACAAAGAAAACCTGACTTCTTTTACCTCAGAAGTAGGCGATGCTATTGATTATTATTTCATATACGGTGGAAATGCGGATAGTGTTGTTGCCGGGATGCGTAGCCTTACAGGTCAGGTTCCAATGTTTCCGTTATGGACATATGGTTACTGGCAAAGTAAAGAACGCTACAAATCGCAAAGCGAGATTGTAGGAGTTGTTAAGAAATATCGGGAACTGGGAGTTCCACTAGACGGCATTATCCAGGATTGGCAATATTGGGGTAATAATTATCAGTGGAATGCAATGGATTTTATAAGTCCCGATTTTCCTGATGCCCAAAAAATGGTTCATGATATACATGCAATGAACGCCCGGCTGGCGGTTTCTATCTGGTCTTCTTTTGGTCCCATGACAAAGCCTTATCGTGAGATGGACAAAAACGGCATGTTGTTCAACTTTAAAACCTGGCCAGAATCTGGAAGAGAGAGCTGGCCTCCAGATCTTAATTATCCGTCTGGAGTTAGGGTTTATGATGCTTATAATCCTAAGGCGAGAGATATCTACTGGAAGTATCTAAACCAGGGAATTTTTAAGTTAGGCGTAGACGCCTGGTGGATGGATTCTACAGAACCTGACCATTTAAACCAAAAACCGGAAGATATGGACACCAAAACTTATTTGGGTTCCTTTCGAAAAGTTCGTAACGCATACCCATTGATGACCGTAGGAGGCGTATACGACCATCAAAGATCTGAAAGTTCCGATAAACGTGTTTTTATACTCACCAGATCGGCGTTTGCCGGGCAACAGCGATATGGAGCCAGCGTTTGGTCTGGGGATGTAAATTCATCGTGGGAATCTCTCCGAAATCAAATACCTGCAGGGCTAAATTTCACGCTTACTGCTAATCCCAATTTCAATTCGGATATAGGAGGTTTTTTTGCTGGGGCTTATAACAAAACCTGGAACGATGGTACAGGTACAAAAAATCCTATGTTTCAGGAATTATATGTCAGATGGTTGCAATATGCGACATTTACTCCTATGATGCGTTCTCATGGAACAGATGTACCCCGAGAGATCTACCAGTTTGGTAAAAAAGGAGAACCGATTTATGATGCTATAGAAAAGTTCATTCATTTACGCTATAGTTTGCTGCCTTATATCTATTCAGCATCCTGGGACGTAAGCAAAAACAGATCAAGTTTCATGAGAGCGCTGGTAATGGATTTTGCTGCAGACAAAAAGGTCTGGGATCTGAACAATCAATTTATGTTTGGCAAATCAATTTTGGTAGCGCCAATTGCTCAAGCTCAATATACGCCAGAAACCGTAGTTAAAACTGATGAGCAGGATGGTTGGAATAATACCAGTCAAAAGCAAAATATTCGGGAGCTAACTACTGAATTTTTACAACCAAAGAAGAAAAATGTTTATCTGCCGGCGGGCTCTATGTGGTATGACTTCTGGACCAATGAGATCTTTGCTGGTGGTCAGCAAATTGATAAAGAAACCGACATTAGCCTGATACCATTGTATGTCAAAGCAGGTAGCATCATTCCACTTGGACCCGAAGTTCAGTATGCCACAGAAAAGAAATGGGATAATATAAACCTTAAAATTTATCCGGGTGCAGACGCAACTTTCGTGTTGTATGAAGACGAATTCGACAATTATAATTATGAAAAAGGAGAATATACGGAGATTCCTTTTCATTGGAATGACAAAACCAGTACGCTTACTATTGGATCACGAAAAGGGAAGTATAAAGGGATGATTGATACAAGGAAATTCACGCTAACCCTTCCAAATGGCCAACAAAAGACAATTGCTTATTCAGGAAAGAATAGTCGAGTGAGTCTCAAATAATAGGATAGAAGTATATGAGGATTTTAAGTTTAATAACAGTTTTAGGATTCTTTCAAGTTTGCTTGGGACAAAATCCAATTATTCAGACCAAATATACCGCAGATCCGGCTCCTTTGGTCTACAAAGATACGGTGTATCTGTATACCAGTCATGATGAAGATGATGCTTTCGGATTCAAGATGAAAGATTGGCTGCTGTACACTTCTACAGATATGGTCAATTGGACAGACCACGGTGTTGTGGCTTCACTCAAAGACTTTAAATGGGTAAATACCGACAATGGAGCCTGGGCACCTCAAGTTGTCGAGCGCAACGGTAAATTCTATATGTATTGTCCAATGCCAAATAATATGGGTATAGGCGTTTTAGTTGCGAATAGCCCGTATGGACCATTTACAGATCCTATTGGAAAGCCCCTGATAAAAAACTCTGTGGAAGATATTGATCCTACTATATTAATTGATGACGATGGACAAGCGTACTTGTATTGGGGAAATCCAAACTTATGGTATGTAAAATTAAACGAAGATATGATTTCGCTTGCAGGACCTATTACCAAAGATGCGTCTATGGCAAAAGTGAAGGGCTCACCAGATCCTTTTAATTATCAGGAAGGTCCCTGGGTATGGAAAAGAAATGGGACTTACTATATGGCATATGCCTCTAAATGTTGCCCAGAAGGAATTGATTATGCAATGGCAAAATTACCTATTGGTCCTTGGAAATACGGAGGAGTTATTATGGACGGCGATCAAAGATCTAGTGGTAATCATCCGGGGATTATACATTACAAAGGCAAAGCATATATTTTCGGGTTTAACCACGGAATTAGAATGCAAACAATGAGCAAGCATTATGAGCGTCGCTCTGTTACGGTAACAGAACTTAACTATAATGCGGATGGAACTATTCAGAAACTTCCCTTCTGGACGACAGATGCTCCAAAAAGAGTAGGTACTATTAATCCTTATAAAAGAAATGAGGCAGAAACAATTGCTTATAGCGAAGGTGTAAAGACGGAAATGGTGACGGAATGGGAACGTAATCAACCGTATAACAGAGGTGAAAAAATCACCGATCGCATTATTGTTACTTCTATTAATAACGGTGACTATATCAAAGTGCAGGGTGTAGATTTTTCGAAAGGAGTGAAATCTTTGGATGTGAATGTTGCATCTCTTTACGGAGGAAAAATAGAAGTACGTATAGATGCTATTGATGGACCTTTATTGGGCGTGGTAAATGTTAGTGGAAAAGGCGAGGGAGATATTTTTAAGACAGTTAATACACTATTAAAAAGCACTAAAGGAATCCATGATTTATATTTCGTTTTTAAAGGAGAGAAAGATCTTTTCTACTTTGATTGGTGGGAATTTAATTGATTAAATTTTTTAAAATAATGTTGAAGAATAAAATATTCTTAACCGTGTTGGTGTTTTTGTTTTCTGGGAATTTTTCTAAAGCAGAATCTATAGTTTGGTTAGACCAGTTGGATTTGAGTGTAGCCACCCAGGGCCATGGTAAACCCGGAATCAACATCATAAATTTAACAAAATTTATAAAATGAAATACATTCTTATTTTTACATTTTTTTTGTACGTAAAAATTTGTTCAGCACAAGTTTTCCAGAGTGACAAACAAAGGCTCATCGTCACTACCGATCTTGGTGGAACAGATCCTGATGATGTCCAATCTATGATTCACCTCTTGATATGTTCTAATGCAATAGACATCGAAGGGCTTGTAAGTACTCAAGTTTGGATGGACGACCCTGATAAGACCGCCAAGATAATAGAGATTATAAATCAGTATGAAGAAGTATTACCACGTTTGAAAAAACAAGCTGTTGGTTATCCAGACGCAGACTATTTAAGGTCAATTACCAAGCAAGGGCAGGTAAAATCAAATATGTTTGGTGTAGGGGTAGGTAAGGACTCGCCGGGATCAGAACTTATTATTTCGGCAGTAGATAGAGAAGGAGACAATCGTCCAGTATGGATTGCTGGATGGGGTGGAATGAATACCGTAGCACAAGCCCTTTGGAAAGTAAAGAATACACGTGGTAAAAAAGCATTAAGAGCATTCGTAGATCGAATACGAATCTATGATGTGCTTGGGCAAGATGATGCGGGAGCATGGATTGCTAAAAATTTTCCTGATATTATATATATACGCAACAAGGAAGTCTATGGATGGGCACCATCTGACAATTGGACAAAAAACAACATACAGAATTGTATGCCTTTAGGTAATTATTACCCTAATAGAGTTTGGGCAACGGAAGGCGACACTCCTTCTTTTCTTTATGTTTATGCTAATGGTTTAAACGTACCAGAATACATTAACTATGGAGGCTGGGGTGGGCGGTTTTCTACAAATAAAGTAAATGGAATACGTGGTATGGATTTTATTGTTAAGAGCGGCAAAGATGAGACCCAATATGACCCTTATTATATGTACGGCAGTTCAAAAGAAGGCATTGAAGCCATAAACAAATGGAAACAACATATCCTAAATAATTTTGCTGCTCGTATGTTATGGACTACTACAGAAGATTATCTGGCGGTAAACCATCACCCGGTAGCCATTGTAGATGGTGATAGCTCCTTAAAATGTTTACATAAAAAAGCTAAAGCTGGAAATTCTTTGACATTTGATGCCTCTGACTCCAAAGATCCTGATGGAAATCAATTAGATTATAAATGGTTCGTATATAATGAGCCAAGTACATATAAAGATTCAATAACTGTAGAAGAGAGTTCTTCGCCTAAATGTAAAATACTTATACCTTCTGACGCTTCAGGAAAGATAATACATCTTATTTTAGAAATAACCGACACAGGTACTCCAGCTTTGACTGTGTACAGACGAATTGTAATAAGTGTAGACGATGCAGAATAGTAAACTTTCAGCACAAAACATCGGAATTCAGATGGTGTGATTATCAGCATTGGTGCAAAAAGACCATACTAGTAAATCAACGATGAGGTTATTGCGGTAAATCAGGATGCGCTGGGTAAGCTAAATAGTGCTCTTGGAATCAGATTGAACTTGAAAAAGGGAACATATAAATAATTGGGAACATTTAAAATGAGTATAATGAGAAATTTTTATAAAAAATATTTACCACAAAAAAATATTTTCATGATTGTCTTTTCATTTTCTTTCTGTACGATTTCCGCTGATAACGTAACTGTAAAATCACCGAATCATAAAATTGCTTTTAATATTTATAATTCAGATGATACCGAAGATGGAATTACGGAAGTCATTCCTTATTTCGATTTGAGTTTAATACTCTCAGAAGGTAACCCCTGTAAATATGTCTAAAATGAACTGGAATTTTTTCATATATCTGTTTGTGTTAATTCCGTTGCTGTTAAATGGACAGACTTACACCAGCCATACCGTTCAGCAAGATGGATTGAAAGTGAAGCTTTCCGAAGGTATTTTGAATATTCAACCGATTCACGGTAAAGCAATAAGAATACAGTGGACAAAGGATTTAACTCAGGAAGAACACGAGTTTGTTCTGGTTAATCAACAATCTGTTCCTCCGTTCAATTGTTCTGAAACTACATCCTTGTTAAAACTTGTAACAAACGATTATAGTGTTTTATTTGATAAAAAAACATCGAGACTAAGCTTCCTTGATAAAAAGGGGAAAATTATACTAACCGAGGCGCTAAACAGCCGTAAATTAAGCAGTAATACCGTTAACTCAGAACCATGTTATATCGCAGAACAAGGTTTCGACTCTAAGCCCGATGAGTATCTTTTTGGCTTAGGTCAATTTCAGGACGGGCACTACAATCTAAAAAATCTAAGTAGAAAGTTAATTCAAGTTAATAGTCAGATTGCTTTGCCTTTTCTGTATTCATCTAAAGGATACGGGATTTTATGGCATCAATACGGGCTATCATGGTTTAATCCCGCAGACAATATTGTCAATTTAAACAAAGAGTCTGACACCGATAGTAAGGATAGAGAGGTGACGAGTACAAGCGGAACACAAAAAGTTTCGCAGCAACAAACTTTATATACAGGAAAGGTTCATTTGGAGAGCGATGGTGAATATACTTTTATGTTGGATTTGGGAGATATGGATAATCGCCATTTATTGGTGATAGACGGACAGCCAATTATAGATCAGTCAAATTTATGGTTACCTCCAGCAGTAAGTGCTAAAGTGAAGCTGAAAGCGGGAAGACATAATGTACAAGTAGTATGTAAGTCTACAAATAAACCTTCTTTAAATTGGAGAAAAGCTGGTGCTGAAACAACCTTTCGCTCGCCAAATGCTAAGTCTTTAGACTATGTGGTTTTCTTGGGCGAGGATGCCGATGATATTATTTCAACATATAGAGATCTCTCCGGGAAAGTACCTATGCTACCGAAATGGGCTTTTGGCTATTGGCAATGCAGGGAAAGATATACGTCTTCTTCACATCTGGTAGAAACAGTAAAAGAATTCAGAAAAAGGCAATTGCCATTGGATGTGATTGTCCAGGATTGGCAATATTGGGGGAAATATGGATGGGGAGTTCCTAAGTTTGATGAAGCTAACTATCCTAATCCAAGTCAATTTATAAAGGAATTACATGATTTAAATGCAAAGTTTTCTATCTCGGTGTGGGAGAATCTGGATAAGAAATCAAGCGTAGCAAAAGATTATGAAGGATTATATATCAAAGACAGTCCTTGGATTGATATTTACAATCCCCAAACGCAAAAAGTGCATTGGAATGCCCTAAATCAAAATCTTTTTATGCATGGTGTTGATTCCTGGTGGATGGATGCAACAGAACCAGAAAACGATGCTTTGAAAGGTAAAAACACATATTTCGGACAAGGTGAATTTTATCGTTTAACATATCCTTTATTTGTTAGTAAAGCCGTTTATGAGGGACAGAGAGAGACAAATCCGGAGAAAAGGGTGACTATATTAACGCGATCTGCTTTTCTTGGTCAACAGCGTTACGGAACAATTAACTGGTCTGGCGATATTGGTTGGGATTGGGATGCCTTTAAAAGACAAGTTGTAGCCGGACTGAATTTTTCTTTAACAGGAATGCCTTATTGGACTACCGATATTGGCGGTTTCTTCCGACCGGGAGCCTCTCAATATCATGATCCAAAATATCATGATATCCTGATGCGTTGGTTTCAATGGGGTGTGTTTTGCCCGATTTTTAGAATGCATGGCTATCAATCAGAAACGGAGCCATGGAAATATGGCGGAAAGGTAGAAGCTGAGATGCGGGAACTGCTTAATCTTCGCTATCAGTTACTACCTTATATCTACTCTCTAGCCGGGGACGTAAATCGAAACAATACTACCCTAATGCGTCCCATGGTAATGGATTTTAAAGGCGACGAAAAAGCAATAAAGCAACCCTATCAATATATGTTTGGCCCAGCTATCTTAGTTGCTCCTGTAATTAAGCCAGAAATTGAAGAGTGGAAGGTTTACCTTCCCGAAGGAAGCTTATGGTTTGATTTCTGGACAAATAAAATTCAAAAAGGCGGTCGGGAAGTAATGGCGGATGCTTCAAGAAATAAAATTCCTTTATTTATTAAATCGGGGTCTATTATTCCCTTAGGCCCAGTTATGCAATATTCATCTGAAAAATCAAATAAGGCCTTAACGCTTGATATATATCGCGGTAGCAACGGCTTTTTCGAACTATATGAAGACGAAGGAGACAATTACAATTATGAAAAGGAGTGTTATACCGTGATTCCAATTTCATGGAATGAGAAAAAAAGATTGCTTTCAATAGGAAAACGTGTGGGGACTTTTCAAGGAAGTATAGAAAAAAGAGAGTTTAATATAAGGATTGTTGGGTTAGACGGTGAAATTGTTGAGCAAAAAGTAATATATGAAGGCAATCCTTTTTCTCTAAAAATTTAATAACCAATTTATATGAAAAAACTTAAAATCGCGTACAATGTCTTAGCCCTTTCCGGAATAGGTTTTATCGCATCGGCACAAAATCCGGTGGTACAAACTAATTTTACGCCAGACCCGGCGCCAATGGTATATAAAGATAAGGTGTATATGTATGCTGGCGATGATATTCCAGGCTTTGACTTCTATTATATGACGAAATGGAGGGTGTATTCATCCAGCGATATGGCAAACTGGACCGATCATGGTGTGCCTATCTCTTTGGAGTCTTTTTCCTGGGCTAGAGATAGGGCTTGGGCTGCCCAATGTATAGAAAGAAACGGAAAGTTTTATTGGTATATCTGTGCGCAAACAGTAAATAACGATATGGCAATAGGAGTAGCTGTGTCAGATAGTCCAACAGGTCCATTTAAAGATGCCCTTGGAAAACCGTTAATAAGTAATGGCAGTTGGTCTAATATCGATCCAACGGTGTATATCGATGATGATGGACAGGCTTACATGTATTGGGGCAATGGTAGTCTTTTTTATGTGAAACTGAATAAGGACATGGTCTCTTATTCTGGTGATATTGTTGAAGTTCCGCAATCTGTAGAAGCATTTGGTGGTTTAAGACGCCCAGGACGTCCCGAAGAGGTCTTACAAAAAGCAGAACAATACAAAGATGTATTTGTAGAAGGCCCCTGGCTATTTAAACGTAATAGCAAGTACTATCTTATGTATGCAGGGATGACGAAAGGAACCGAATGTTTATCTTATTCAATAAGCGACAAGCCAACAGGTCCCTGGAAGTATCAGGGGAAAATTATGACCGATCAACCGACAAATAGTTTTACCAATCATGGGGGCATTATAGACTTCAAAGGTAAATCGTACTTGTTTTATCATACAGGCTTACTGCCTAAAGGTGGAAGTTACGGCCGATCTTCTGCAATTGAAGAGTTTAAATTTAATGCAGATGGAACTATTCCTGCGATAAATATGACTAAAACTGGAGTTGAACCAGTTGGCGTATTAAATCCGTATCAACGAAATGAGGCAGAAACAATAGCATGGTCAGAAAAATGCAGTACAAAGGAAAGTAAAGAAACTGGCGTCTATGTAACTGATATTCGGACTGGTGGATTTATAAAAGTAAAAGCGGTAGATTTTGGTAAGAGCTCGCCCACAGAATTTTCGGCCAGTATAGCTGCGGGACTTGATGGAGGTATACTAGAGGTGCGTATTGACAGTGTCGGAGGTACAAAAATAGCCAATATTGATGTGCCACGGACTGGAGGTTGGAATACCTGGAAAACGTTGACCTCTGTAATAACGGAAAAAGTTTCAGGAGTGCATGACGTATATTTTGTTTTTAAGGGTAAAAATATTACGGCAGGACGTGAACTATTCAATTTTGATCACTGGACTTTTAAAAAATAAGGTCTTAGCTTTTAGAGAATCATGATGATAAAAAGAATTAATATATTATTTGTTTATGCATGTTGTTTGTGGGTAAATAGTGCATTTTCTCAGAACCCGATAATTCAGACTACTTATACTGCAGATCCGGCACCTCTGGTTTACAAAGATCGTTTATACCTATACACCTCCCACGATGAAGATCAATCCACCTGGTTTAACATGAACGATTGGAAAGTTTACTCTACCGATGACATGGTGAATTGGACTGATCATGGTACCATTCTCAGATATTCAGATTTCGAATGGGCAAAAGGGGATGCCTGGGCACCACAATGTGTGGAGAGAAACGGCAAGTTCTATATGTATGTGCCGATGATTTCAAAAACGAATAATAGAGGAGCAATTGGAGTTGCCGTTGGTGATACACCTTTAGGGCCTTTTTATGATCCTTTGGGTAAACCACTTGTACAAAGTGAGTGGGGAGATATCGATCCTACGGTTTTTATTGATGAGGACGGACAGGCGCACATGTATTGGGGAAATCCTAAACTAAAGTATGTAAAGCTAAATGAGGATATGATATCCTATTCTGGTGATATTATAGAGGTTCCTATGACCGAAGAATCTTTTGGAAAACGAGACGGTAATCCCGAGCGACCTACTAAATATGAAGAAGGTCCGTGGCTGTATAAACGCAAAGATTTGTATTATTTATTCTGGCCAGGAGGCCCGCTACCAGAATTTATTGGATATTCAACCAGTAAAAGCGCAAAAGGACCGTGGAAATATGGAGGTATTGTTATGCCAACAGAGGGAAAAGCCTTTACAAACCATCCGGGTGTTGTGGATTTTAAGGGAAAAACCTATTTCTTTTATCACAATGGAGCGCTTCCAGGAGGAGGAGGTTTTAATCGGTCGGTCTGTGTAGAAGAGCTTAATTTTAACAAAGACGGAAGTATTGCGCCAATAAAAATGACCGATGGAAACAGAAAAGCGCTAGCTACATTAAATCCCTATCAATTAATGCAAGCTGAGACAATATCCTGGTCTGAGCATGTAAAAGCTTTTCAAAATAGTAAAGTAGGAGTATTTGTTAAGGCATTACAAGATGGTGCTTTTACCAGTGTTAAGAATGTGGATTTTGGAGATATAGGAGCTTCTGGCTTTTCTGCCAGAGTTGGTACTACCCATAATGGTGGAGTTACTACGGAGATTAGGACGGGAAGTAAGGACGGGCCAATTGTTGGGGCGGTAAAAGTGCCTTTTACAGGTGGAGATGATAGATGGGAAGTTGTCAATGTGAAGCTGGACAGGAAAATTACAGGTATCCAGGATGTATATTTTGTGTTTAAAGGAAAAGCGGCTTCCAATATTATGTATTTTGACTATTGGAGATTTAGTAAGTAAATAAAGAAATATAAAGTTTTTCAGAACGTAAATAGCTTAAATATGAATTTGAAATTTAGTGTAATGGTTTTAACCATTTTGTTTACTTCTTTTTTGTCAAAAGCCCAATCTTCGGATAAAGCGCACAATCCCATTATTTTTGCGGATGTTCCGGATATGTCCATGATTAGGGTTGGCGAAAATTACTACATGAGTAGTACAACCATGCATATGAATCCCGGGGTACCTATCATGAAATCAAAAGATTTGGTTAAGTGGGAGTTGATAGGTTATGCCTATGATACGTTGGGAAACATGGATGAACTGAATTTGGCTAATGGGAAAAATAATTATGGAAGAGGATCATGGGCAAGCAGTATGCGTTATCATAACGGAACCTATTATGTAAGTACATTCGCTCAGACTACTGGTAAAACCTATATCTATACCACAAAAGACATAGAAAAAGGTCGATGGGAGGTTAAAGAATTTAAACCCATGATGCATGATCATACTTTGTTCTTCGAAGGAGAGAAAGTTTATATGATATGGGGGGGCGGAAAATTAAATATAGTAGAGTTGTTGCCAGATTTATCAGGTATTAAACCCGAAACTCAACGTGTACTTATTGAAAACGCAACTTTACCCAGTACACCAGAAGGAGTTCGTGGTGGACTTCCGGCCGAAGGCTCGCAATTGTTTAAAATAAATGGGAAATATTATCTGTTTAATATTTCCTGGCCTCCGGGAGGCATGCGTACCGTAATCGTACATCGCTCAGATAAGATAGACGGACCATATGAAGGACGCGTTGTTCTGCAAGATAAAGGCGTTGCGCAAGGTGGGCTAATAGATATGCCCAATGGAGAATGGTACGCCTATTTATTTCAGGATTATGGTGCAGTTGGGCGTATCCCTTTTTTAGTTCCGGTAAAGTGGGAAGATGGATGGCCGGTATTGGGGATTGATGGAAAAGTTTCTTATACCTTAAATCTTCCGGCTAACAAAAGCTTGATTCCACATATTGTAAACTCAGACAATTTTTCAAGGAAAAAAGGTGAACCAAGTTTACCTTTAGTATGGCAATGGAATCATAATCCAGATAATAGTCTTTGGTCTGTAAGCAAAAGAAAAGGCTACCTGAGATTGGAGACCGGACGCGTAGATAGTAACTTTTTACAGGCTCGGAATACGCTAACGCAACGGACAATTGGTCCGACTTGTTCCGGCTCTACAGCTGTAGATGTTTCGGGAATGAAAGACGGTGATTTTGCCGGATTGTCCCTATTACAAAAAAATTATGGATTGGTAGGAGTTAAAATGATAGAAGGGAAAAGATATTTAGTCATGGAAAATGCCTCAAAGGGCACACCTGAAGAGACAGCCCGAATACCTTTTAGCGGAAAGAAAGTCTTTCTTAAGGCAGAATGTGATTTTACCAATAAAAAAGATATCGCTAACTTTTTCTATAGTTTGGATGGAAAGAATTGGCAGTCTATTGGGACGCAACTGAAAATGGCTTATACACTACCTCATTTTATGGGCTATCGTTTCGGGTTATTTAACTATGCTAATAAATATACAGGAGGCTATGCAGATTTTGATTTTTTTGGAATTACACAATAGAAATATTGTTTTTAGTATTTAAAATGCCTCTATTCCTTTAAAGAAATACGGTAACAGCTCCTGATAATATTATCCCTCCTCCTTTTTTAATTGGTTTTAAAGAGAGCGGAGTTGACCCTCGACTCCGCTTCTATTTTGTCCAGCTTATATATTTTGAACATTTGTTCCATTATATTAGACAAAGTTTATATACGATAAGTGTTATAAAAAAGTATCTTTATTCTATTCTTCTATTTTTTTAGAAAAACCAATTATAACAGACATAGTATGCCATTGAGAATTCGCTTGAATTTATGTAATGCAATTGTTAAAGAAACTAGATTTAACTCACATACTGTTAATCTAAAGATATGATTATATTAAAGCAGCAACTTCAATACATTTTTCTATTATTTGTTTTAGGCTGTAATAGTTTGTCGGTAAAAGCGGACGAAAAGGAACTCAATTTTATAAACATTAGTAGCAAGCAAGGATTATCTTCTAATACGGTAAACGCTATTATTAAAGACCGATATGGGTTTTTATGGTTTGCTACTGATGATGGATTGAATAAGTTTGACGGTAAAAATTTTACCATTTATAGGCATAATTCGTCAGGCTTAATATCCAATGAGATCCTGGATTTGTATGAAGACGTTAATGGTAATTTGTGGATAGGCACTGGAGCAGGAATAGTTAGATATAATAGAAAGTCAGACTCATTTATTAATTATCCGGATGGAAAAAATCAGGCTATTTTGTCTATATCAGGCGATAGCGATGGAAATATATGGATTGGAGGATATCAGGGCTTAGAAGTTTTGAATATCCAGACCAAGCGTTTTTTTTCTCCTAAGTTGGAAGATGCTAAATATAAATTTATACTGGATAATACAGTAACGCGACTTCTCAAAGATAAAAGAGGCCATATTTGGATAGGGACGTCTACAGGTCTATATCGCTATAATGAGGCGAAGGGAAGTATAACTCATTTTGCGAAATCGAACAGACAAAAAAATGCTTTGTTAGATGATGCTGTTAACTCACTTTGTGAAGATAAAAAAGGAAATATTTGGGTAGCTACAGCTAATGGTCTAAGCATGTTTAATATAACAAATCAATCTTTTATAAATTATCAGCATAATCCCTCTGATATATTTTCCTTAAGCTCCAATATGGTTTATGCTATAGACGAAGAACCAGATGGGGCAATTTGGGTGGGAACAGAAGAGGGACTTAACATTATAAGTCCAGAAACCAAACATGTTACCAGAGTTAACAGAAGTAATAGAAACAATTTTAGCTTAATAGGGAAAGCAGTAAAGTCTATTATGATAGACAATCAGGGCATTTATTGGGTTGCCACCTTTCGTGGTGGGGTAAATAAATACGATAAAAACTTAGCTTTTTTTAATTTAAGACAAAGTAATCCCTATGATCCAAAAGGGCTAAATGTTCCTGTAATAACGTCATTTGTGCAAGCGGATAACACTAGTATTTATGTAGGTACTGATGGCGGAGGTCTAAATTTATTTGATATGAGATCAGGTACTTTTCATAAAATAAAGGTCTCAGAAAATATTAATGGTCTGTCAATACTGGCAATGGAGAAAGTGAATGACGAATTGTGGATAGGTACTTTTTCAAATGGTTTATTTATAGTTAATACTAAAACAGGACAAAGTAGGCAGGTAAAGAAAGGAGTTGGCCCTCATAATATTAGTGGAAATGATATATTCTGTATAAAGCGAGATAGTAGAGGAAATGTTTGGATGGGAACCAACGGTCAGGGTATAGATTGTTATGATTTTGAGAAGAAAGTGTTCGTAAAATTTGGTCACGAAGACGAACACCTTAAAAGGGTTCAACTGAATGGATTTATCAGAGCTATTGAAGAAGATAAGAAAGGTAATATTTGGATTGGTTCATGTGGAGCTGGAATTGCAGTTTATAATCCAATAAGTGGGTACTCCAAGATAATAAATAAAGCAAACAGTAATCTCCCAAGTGATAATATTTCAACTATTTATCCATCCACAACGGGTGAAATATGGCTCGGATTGCCAGGATATGGCTTAGTGTCTTATAGTACGGAGAAAGACAATTTTATTTGGTACTCGGAGAAAGATGGGTTAGCTAATGACGTGGTATATAAGATTTTAGAAGATGAGCAAAGCAAATTGTGGTTAAGTACTAACAAAGGAATAAGCAGTTTCGACGTAGCTAATAAAACATTTAAAAATTACTCCAGCTATAATGGCGTACAAAAAAGCCCCTTTGTACATGGTGCCGGATTAAAGCTGGCAGACGGAAGATTGTTTTTCGGAGGTACTGACGGTTTTAATTATTTCAACCCCAAAGCTCTATATTTGAATAGAAATATCCCCAGAGTGGTATTTACAGACTTGAAGGTGGCCAATCAAAGTGTTTTACCTTCCAAAGACTCTTATATAGAAGAACACATTTCAATTGCAAAAGAGATCAATTTAGACTATAAACAGAACTTTTCCTTGAGTTTTGCTGCGCTAAATTATACTTCTCCCCAAGAAAACAGGTACTTCTATAAATTGGAAAATTTCGACAAAGAATGGAATAGTGTAGGAGAGGCAAATACTGCAATTTATACCAATTTGAGTCCAGGAGAATATGTTTTTCAGGTAAAAGCATCAAGTGATGCAGGAGAGTGGAGTTCGCCGATAACATCTATTAAAGTTAATGTTCGACCTCCTTTCTGGCTAACAGTATACGCTTATATTTTATATTTCTGCATCATTGTATTGTCTTTATGGTACATGCGACACAGAGGAATACAACGATTAAAAGCCAAATTTGCGCTGGAACAGGAAAGGCTTCAAGTACAACAATTAATTGAGCAAGAAAGGAAAGAAGCTGAACGTATACATGAGTTTGATCAGCTTAAAATTAAATTTTTAACAAATATCAGCCATGAATTCCGTACACCCATTTCATTAATCATGGGACCAGTTGAGCAACTGTTACAGCAGGAAACAAGTCTTTCAAAATCTAGTCAATTGAATATGATCAGGAGAAATTCAAGACGCTTGCTGAATTTAGTAAACCAGTTGCTGGATTTCCGCAATATAAAGCAGCAGGAACAGAAGCTGTGTTTAAGAGAGGGAGATTTAGTAGCTTTTTCTAAAGATGTTGCAGAGTCGTTTCGTGATTTAGCAGAGCGAAAATTGATAAATTTTGAGTTTAAAAGTACGTTGAAATATTACTTTGCGTCTTTTGACCATGATAAACTTGAACGCGTCTTGTTTAACCTGTTGTCCAATGCATTTAAGTTTACACAAAAAAACGGCACGATATCATTATATATAGACCCTCTGGAAAACTCAGGTATAAAAATAACTTTACGTGATACGGGAATTGGCATAGAGGACTCCGCAAAAGAAAAGATATTCAACCGTTTTTTTCAAAGTAAAACCAGCGAAGCGGTATTAAACCAGGGAAGCGGTATAGGTTTATGTATTGCCAGGGAATTTGTGAAGCTGCATGGAGGTACTATAGAGGTAGAGAGTATTGTAGGCAAAGGAACCGTCTTTACCATAAAACTGCCTTTACAAAAAATTGAGGATATACTTGCTTTAGAAGAAGATGCGGTCGTTTTTAATAATATTCTGGAGTTTGAAAGTAATAACCATGAAAATGATGAAAGCGGGCAGGAAGCATCAGATTTGCCGGTAGTTCTATTGGTAGAAGACAATGAAGATTTCCGTTCTTACCTAAAGGAGAGCCTCAGGAAATATTACCGTATAGTAGAAGCGGGCGATGGTAAGGAAGGATGGCAAAAAGTATTGTCTGCGCATCCGCAACTGGTAGTAAGCGATATAAGTATGCCTTATGTTAGTGGAGTAGAGCTCTGTAAAAAGATCAAATCAGATAAGCGTACCAACCATATCCCCGTTCTTTTATTAACAGCGCTCACCGGAGAAGAAGATGAACTTTTGGGACTCAAAACCGGAGCAAATGATTATATGGCTAAGCCTTTTAACTTTGATATCTTATATGTTAAGATCCAGAATTTGCTGGCGTTAAATGAGAGTTTTAAAAATACTTACAGTAAAAGAATTAATCTCTCCGCTTCTGATATTGAGATCGAATCTGATAATGAAAAGCTGTTAAGTAAAATAGTACAGTATATAGAAGCGAATCTTACTAATCCGCGATTGTCTGTCGAAGATTTAAGTAAGCACATAGGCATGAGCAGAGGATCTCTTTACTCCAAGGTATTAAATCTTACAGGGCAAACCCCGGTAGAATATATTAGGACGTTAAAGCTGGACCGGGCGGCGGTACTTTTGGAAAAAAGCGAGATGAATATCTCCCAAATATGTTATTCGGTAGGCTTTGCCACGCCTAATTATTTTGCCAGAGCGTTTAAATCTAAATTCGATATGTTACCTTCAGAATACCTCAATTTAAAGAGAACAGATAAAGGGGTAATAACAAAGTAATAATATACCTTATCAAAAAAGGTCCAATTAATATTGACTTTTGCACAAATTTTTGAATGAGATAGCCTGACTGCCCTCAGACGACAATTTCACAGAGTACCTGCCTGCCTAAACGGGTAGGAATTCGGCAATCCCATGGCAGTGACTTATTCAGTCTTCAGATAAAAGGAGTGCTTGTAATCCTAACAGGCTATTTGCATCATCTGTTGTTGGGATAATATATCCCGACAATTTCCAGTTAGTCCTCCTCACCCTCACATATTCGGAGCGTGATATGACAAGGTAATCTATAAGTTGCCCGATACTCTTGCCTTTTTCAGGACGACAATCAATTCGGTGTGTGGTGCATCAGCAATAGTTGATTCGGCTACAGAAATAAAGGAAATATTTTTATCATTTTGAAACACATAAGCTCCACCGGTACATATAGCTGTGATATTTTTTCTGGCAATTTGAAAAGTATTAGGGTTTTAATAGTTCGATAGATTTCTGGTATATAAAAAAGGACAGGATAGTGTTTAAACGCTCTTTTTTTGAGGTTTGAACATCAAGAACATAATTTTAAACAAATGTGCTATTGACAGAAGGCCCCTGTATATACTTTAGAAGATAATTATAAACCATTTTTTTAAATGTCTGCTAAAGAGGTCTGCGATTAAATATTCTCTGGATTTCAAAAAAAGCAACCGATTGCATAAAGCGGCAATTAAAAAATGAGATACATTACATTAGTATGAAATCTAAACCAAGCAATACAAATGAAAGCGCCGACTTAGCTATACAGGAAGACAATAGACTTACAATATTTATTAAAGAATTATAAACTCAACATGTATGGCAAATATTTACTAAAACCAAGTCTATCCTGTACGAAATCCATTACAAAGAAAGTCGTATTCAGGGATGGCATCTAAAAAAAATAATTTTTGAAACCTCAAAATCTTTTTTTAATAATGAAAAAAAACGCTACGATAAGTAATGGTATTAAATATTACAGTTGTAATATCAGTCTGCCGTTACCTAAATTTTATCTCATCGGTTTAATATTGCTTTTATTGGGAAGCACTGTTATGGCACAATCTAAGCGAATTGTAAGAGGAACTGTTGTAGATGAATTGCAGAATCCTTTGATAGGAGCTTCTGTGTCGGTAAAAGGGGCTGAAATACGATCTATGACCAATGTAGACGGGCAGTTTTCGATAGACGTGCCTACGGATAGAAATACGCTTGCAATTGGTTACATCGGTATGATAAGCCAGGAAATAGATGTAAGAGGAAAAACAGAGGTGAGAGTAGTGCTTAAAGACGATATGGCACTACTAAACGAAGTAGTGGTCGTTGGTTACGGTACACAGAAAAAGGAGAGCGTGGTTGCAGCAATAACACAAACTACCGGTAAAGTACTCGAAAGAGCTGGAGGTGTATCCAGTATCGGGGCGGCTTTAACAGGTAACGTACCGGGCGTGGTAACAACAGCTAGTACAGGTATGCCTGGGGAAGAAGACCCACAAATTATTATCAGAGGAAGAAGTACCTGGAACAATACAGGGCCGCTTATTCTGGTAGACGGTATAGAGCGCCCGATGACAAGTGTGGACATTGGTTCGGTAGAATCTATCTCTGTACTTAAGGATGCGTCTGCTACAGCAGTATTCGGGGTTAGAGGTGCAAATGGGGTGATCTTGATTACTACTAAGCGAGGTAAGGAGGGAAAGGCATCTATTCGTGGAACAATTAATAACGTAGCTAAGGTGCCCTCAAAGCTACCTGGCAAATATGATGCTTATGATGCTTTGAGAATTCGTAACGAAGTAATAGAATACGAACTTGCACTGCGTCCCGAAAGTTGGAATGATATTCTTCCCCAATCTATTATAGATAAGTATCGCTTTCCGGCTGATCTGGCAGAAGCAGAACGTTATCCAAATGTAAACTGGGACGAGGTATTGTTTAAGGACTATGCTATGTCGCATAATGCCAATCTGAACATTGCCGGAGGTACCAGTAAAGTCAAATATTTTGCCAGCGCAGATTATCTGTATGAAGGCGACTTGTTCAGAACTTTTGATAACGACCGAGGATACAAGCCGGGCTATGGATTTAACCGCTTGAACGTTAGAAGTAATCTGGATTTTCAATTGTCTAAGTCTACACTTTTCAAGGTTAATCTTTCAGGCTCACGCGGAGTGAAAAAAAGTCCATGGGGAGCTTCAAATAGTGATTATTCCTATTGGATAGCAGCATATTCTACAGCTCCTGATGTATTTATTCCACAATACTCTGATGGGACCTGGGGCTATCACGCACCTAATGTACAACGAGGTCTAAATTCTGCAAGAATACTGGCGGTAAGTGGAGTTGAGTACACTACAACCAACCGTATCACAACAGATTTTACGCTAGATCAGGACTTAAGTAAACTCGTAAAAGGTTTAAATTTTAAAGGCACGCTAGCGCTGGATAATACCTTTGTCGAAGGGGATAGGGGAGTAAATGATTTATACAACGGTATACAGTCAAAATGGATAAACCCTGAAACAGGAGGTACTACTTATGAGCAGGCATTTGATGCTACTAACAGATTTGATTTTCAGAACGGTATTAACTGGTCTACAAGTTCAGGCGCAGTAGAAAATTGGTCTACTTATCGTCGGCTTTTTTATCAGGCGCAACTAAACTATGGAGTACAGTTAGACAAGCATAACATCACAGCGATGGGGCTTTTTAACCGTAACCAATATGCTACAGGTAGTGAGATACCTTTCCATCGCGAAGACTGGGTTTTCCGTACGACTTATAATTACGGCAACAAATATATGTTCGAATACAATGGAGCATATAACGGGTCTGATAAATTCAGTCCAGAAAATCGCTTCGCTTTCTTTTCATCCGGAGGGATTGGTTGGATGTTGTCTGAAGAAAACTTCATGAAACCATTAACCTTTCTGGATATGCTTAAAATACGGGCATCCTATGGAGCAATCGGTGATGATAATGTAAATGGGAGATGGTTATATCTTACACAATGGGCATATGGTCAACAAACAGATTTAGGCGTAGTAGGGGAAGGTTCAGAAACCAGTCCTTATGTATGGTATAGAGAAAGCGCGTTAGGTAACCCTGAGGTACATTGGGAAAAAGTGAAGAAAACTAACATCGGAGTCGATTTTAGTATTTTTAAAGGCTTACTGTCAGGTAAAGTAGATTTCTTTAAAGATAAGCGCACAGATATACTCATCGCAGGAGCAAACAGAGCAATACCGTCTTACTATGGCGTAGCTCCGCCAGTTGCTAATTTAGGTAAGGTAGAAAATAAAGGCTACGAAATAGAATTGGCCGTAGATAAAAAGTTGACATCAAATTTCCGCTTGTGGGGAAATGTAAATTATACCAGTGCTAAAGACAAAGTTCTGGAAGCTGATGATGCTTTATTACTTCCGGATTACCAGAAGCGCGCCGGAAAGCAAATCAGTCAAACCTATTCTTATGTAAGCGCCGGTTATTATAATACCTGGGATGAACTGTATGCAAGTACTATTACAGATAATGGAGATAGCCAGAAACTACCTGGCAACTATCATATTATAGATTATAACGGAGATGGTATTATAGATTCAAAAGATAATATTCCTTATGCATACCCTTCTGTACCTCAACATACTTTTAATGCAACTTTAGGTTTTGACTGGAAAGGATTTAGTGCTTTTGTGCAAGTATATGGTGTAAACAACGTAACCAGACAGGTTGTGTTTAACAGTTTATCAGGACAGAATCATTTGGTCTACGATGAAGGGACCTATTGGTCTAAAGATAACGTCAATGCAGATGTACCACTTCCACGTTGGCTTTCTACCCCAAGTAACTATAATCCAGGTAATAGGTTCATGTTTGATGGTTCGTATGTTCGTTTAAAAAACGCTGAAATAGCCTACACGTTTAATAAAAACTCAAATTTTATTAAAAAGATAGGTTTGGAGAGTTTGAGAATATTCATGAACGGAAATAATCTTCTGGTATGGACTAAAATGCCGGACGACAGGGAGTCTAATTTTGCAGGAACTGGTTGGGCCTCGCAGGGAGCATATCCAACTGTGAAACGGTTTAACTTAGGTACTAACATCACTTTTTAAAGGTATTTCTATGAAACAATATATTAAAACCATCTTATCTTGCAGTGTTATATGGGCCTGTGTTGGCTTGTCGTCCTGTGAGAAGTATTTAGATAAGGCAGACGAAACTGTAATATCTGAAAGAGAAGCTTTCAAAAACTTTAACAATTTTCAGGGTTATACCGAAGAGTTGTACAATTGTATTGTTAATTTTAGTAACAACTACTGGACCAACTCCTGGAATTGGGGAGAGGATGAGATTACTTCTACGGCTGGAAATTTCCATTTTATCCATAAGATAGACGATGGTAATTTCTGGGGCTGGCAATCGCAGTTTGATGGCTGGGGTTCTGGATGGATGAACCAGGCAGATTTTACAACCAGTACTACTCAGGATAACAGATTTAACAAAGACTTGTGGAATGCGGCATGGTATGGTATCCGTAAAACCAATATTGGTTTGGCCAATATGGATCTGATGACCGAAGCTACACAAGAAGAAAGAAACCTGGTAAAAGGGCAATTACTGTTTTTCAGGGCCTGGTTCCATCACAGGTTAATGGAGTATTTTGGAGGTTTACCTTATATAGATACTGTTTTACCAAGTGTAGGCGAAATAAAGCTAGCTCGTTTAAGTTATCAACAATGCGCAGATAAGGTAGCTGCGGATTTTCGGGCTGCGGCAGATCTTTTACCTATAAACTGGGATGATACAGCGCCAGGAAAAAGAACACTTGGAAAAAATCAGTTACGTATTAACAAGGTTATGGCGTTGGGTTATCTTGGCAAGAATTACCTCTGGGCAGGTAGCCCTTTAATGAACTACGAGTCTACCGGTAGCAAAACGTATAATGCTGAATATTGCAAAAAAGCCGCCGCCGCATTTGGTGAACTGCTGAGTTTGGTTGAAAGTGGTCAGACACCTTATGCATTGGTCGAGTTCAAAAATTATTACCTCAATTTTTATACTACCGGACAGAACTGGGCACTACCCGGGAGCACAGAAGCTATTTTCAGAGGCCCATATTACAGCGCAAACAACTCAAACTGGGGAACTAGCAAGCAGTACACACCCGTGGTAGTTTCAGAGGGCGATCTTAAGTTTATCCCTACGGCAAATTATGTAGATTATTATGGTATGAAGAATGGGCTTCCCATTCCGGATATAACTCAGGCCGATGCAGAATCAGGTTACAACCCCGAGTATCCATGGAAAGACCGTGATCCGCGTTTTTACAATGATATCGTTTTCGACGGAGTAAAATTTGTACAGGGAGCCATCCCTAAGCCCGAAGAAGAGGTTAACCGTTATGCCAACCTGTTTACTGGTGGTAGCTACCGGGACGTAGGTACGGGCAGCCGTACAGGATATGTGTTACGCAAATTCATACCGGTAACCGCAAATAAATATGATAACGCCTATAGTTGGGGGAATAACCTGCATATCTATGTGCCTTACATGCGTTTGTCAGATATATACATCATGTATGCCGAGGCTGCATTGATGGGTTATAATGCACCCACGGGGAAAGATGCCAATTTTAGTAAAACAGCAGTAGAGGCTATTAATGTAATTAGGGAAAGGGCCGGAGTAGATCCCGTAAATGCTAAATTTCTAGGTTCTGTGGAAGATTTTCTGGGTGAAGTCAGAAGAGAAAGAGCCGTTGAATTATCATTTGAAGGACATCGTTTCAATGATTTGAGAAGATGGCTTTTGTTGATAGAATCACCGTATACATTAAAAAAATCTATTGAATTTGACAGGACAGGAACATTTAATACTACAGACCCGACACAGAACAGAGTAGCTAATTTAAGAGAAGTGGTAATACTGGAGCGTAAATTTACCGAAAAGCATTATTGGCTACCTCTTAAAAATGTTGATGTTAATATGTATCCAGAGTTCCCGCAGAATCCTGGTTGGTAACAGGTGGTTTAACAAATCAAAAAAGAGAGACAATAATGAAGCAAATAAAAATATTAATAGCATTATGCCTGACTGTTACAACAGGAATACCTGCAATAAGTCTGGCTAATCCAGCTATCAGAACGAATACCGATAAACATATTCTTCTCAATGGGAAAGAGGATAACAGAACTAAACCATTGCCAGATAAGAATATTACAAAAACAGATAAGACCGTAAATCTTCAGGATACTACAGTTTTAAATTCTTTACAGCCTGTGGATTCTACCTCACTAGTTCAGATAGCATTCCGTAAAGTAAATGAGCGAGATCTTTTGGGAGGAGTTTCAGTTTTAAATGTATCCCAGATGATGGAAAAAAACTATTCTACTTATAGTTTGGAAAATCTTGAAGCATTAGCTCCTGGTTTTCACGGAAACATATGGGGTATGAGTAATTATCTTGTTCTTGTAGATGGTGTGCCACGTGATGCAAATAATATTCTGCCTACAGAAATTGACCAGATAACAGTTTTGAAGGGTGTGGGTGCCGTGGCACTTTATGGCAGCCAGGCAGCTAAAGGTGTAATTTATATAACTACTAAAAGAGGCGGCAATTATGATCAGAAGGTTAGCGTAAGGACAAATGCAGGAATAAATGTACCAAAAGCTTATCCGGGATTTCTGGGATCGGCAGAATATATGACCCTGTATAATGAAGCCCGGAGAAATGATGGATTGTCAGATCTTTATAGTGAAGCAACAATTTACAATTACGCATCTGGCTCAAATCCCTATCGTTATCCAAACGTTGACTATTATTCTGCGGATTATCTGAAGGACAGCTACAACCGTTACGATCTTACCACTGAGATATCTGGGGGAACAGAGAAAGCAAAATACTATACCAATTTAGGTTTCTGGTCGCAGGGATCTTTGCTGAACTTTGGAGAAGCAGTAAAAAACAGTGGTTCAAACAGGTTTAACATTAGAGGAAATGTTGATGTAAAGCTTAATAAAATGATTTCTCTAAATGTAGATGCGAACGTGAGCTTTTATACGGGAAAAGGCGTAAATGCCAACTACTGGAATAGTGCAGCAACCGTACGTCCTTATCGATTTTCTCCACTAATCCCGATTGGTATGATTGAAGAAGGTGACGATCCGTCTATGACTTATATAAATAACAGTAATTATGTAATTGACGGTAAATATCTTCTGGGAGGTAGCTCATTAGATCAGACCAATGCTTTTGCTAGTATCTATGCCGGCGGTTATAACCGTAATATTAGCCGTCAGTTCCAGTTCAACACCGGAGTAGATTTTAATCTGAATAACCTCTTAGAAGGTCTCTCTTTTAAATCTATGCTGGCAGTAGACTATTTAACTTCTTTTACACAGGCCTATAATAACAGCTATGCCATTTATGAAGCCTCATGGAATAATTATGCCGGATTCGATCAAATTAGCAGTTTAACAAAATTCGGAGACGACAAAAAATCTGGTGTACAGAATATCAGCAATAGCTATTACCGCCAGAATATCGCATTTTCAGGTCAGTTCAATTATAAGAGAACCTTTAACCAAAAACATAATGTATCTGCAATGTTATTGGGCAATGCATTTCAAATAGGCGAATCACAGGTGTATAATAAGATCAATAATACCAATTTGGGTTTACAGCTGGGTTACAATTTCTTACAGAAATATTATATGGATTTTAGCGGAGCATTAGCCTATTCTACTAAGTTGCCTCCGAAAAACAGAGCGGCTATTTCCCCGACATTTTCGTTGGGATGGAGAATTAGCGAAGAGAATTTTCTGAAAGATGTGTCTGCGATTGATAACTTAAAGATCACAGCATCAGCAGGTATTCTTAATACCGATCTGGACATCGGTAATTCAACCATAGGGTATAACTATCTCTATTTGGGATACTATACCTACAATAATGCTGCCTGGTATAGCTGGAGAGATGGAGACTTAGTACATTCTTACGATCGCAGGAGAAGTGCAAATTTAGATATGACCTTTCCGCAAAGGAGGGAAATCAATATAGGTATTGAAGGATCGTTATTCAAAAACCTGTTGTCTTTTAGTGGTTCTTATTTTGCGAATGAGATGAAAGGTATTGTGGTACAGCCTAATGTTTTATACCCTGTTTATTTTTCAACAGGCTGGCCCGTATACTCTAATGTTCCTTACACCAATTACGATGCAGATAGCCGTAAAGGAGTAGACTTTAGCCTGAACCTGAATAAAAACTTGGGCCAGGTAAACTGGACATTAGGATTTAACGGAACTTATTACGAAACTAAAGCAACCAAAAGGGCAGAATCTTACGAATACAGTTATCAAAACAGAGCCGGACAGCCATTGGATGCAATCTGGGGACTGCAGAGCGCAGGGTTCTTTATGGATGATGCTGATATAAGTAACTCACCTTATCAGTCATTCGGAGAAGTAAAACCAGGCGATATTAAATACATAGACCAGAATAATGACGGAACAATAGATAGTCGCGACGAAGTTTACCTGGGGCGTGGAGGTTGGTTTGGAGCACCTTTAACCCTGGGCGTAAATCTTACAGCTAAATGGAAAAACCTAACATTTTTTGCCCTTGGAACCGGGCGCTTCGGAGCTATGGCGATGAAAAACAACTCATACTTCTGGGTAGACGGCGAAGACAAATACTCGGTAGTAGTACGTGACCGCTGGACAGAGGAAACCAAATATAGGGCAACCTACCCAAGGCTGACAACAGCTAACAGCGATAATAATTTCCGTAGTTCAGACTTCTGGTTGTACAAAGCTAATCGTTTTGATTTAGCAAAAGTTCAGATTTCCTATAATTTCCCTGCGAAGATATTGGGAAAAGGGTTTATTCGCGAGCTGGGAGCTTATGTTAACGGGTTTAATCTCCTCACCGTTGCCAAAGAACGGGAAATTATGGAACTAAACGTAAATACAGCCCCCCAAACCAGATTTTATAACCTGGGAATAAAGGCTTTATTCTAATAAGAGAGGGATTTATTAACAATAATAAATATTAGGAGATGAAAAAAATATTATTCATATGCTTATCGGTGACAGTTTTCTTAGCTGGCTGTAAAGACATGTTTGAGCCGGAAATAGACAATAATCTGGAGTTTGAAAATGCCTACGATAATGCCATGTACGCACAAGGTTTATTATTAAATGGTTACAACCGTCTGCCTACCAATTCATATTCATTTAATGACGTAGCTACAGACGATGCGGTTACCAACGATAGAAATAACGGATTTCTTAAAGTAGCTACCGGGCAATGGACGGCAATTAACAACCCATTAGACCAATGGAGAAATAGCAGAGCAGCCATACAATATCTTAACCTGTTTCTAACTTTAACAGATACGGTTAAATGGACGAATGATGTTAACATAAACAAAATGTTTGTTGACAGGATGAACGGCGAGGCTTACGGTTTAAGAGCTTTATTTACCTTTTACCTGTTACAGTCACATGCAGGAAAAGCTACAAATGGCGAATTGTTAGGCATACCGCTGTTAACAGAGCCAGAAACTGTAAATTCAGATTTTAACCAGCCGAGGGGTACGTTTGAAGCCTGCATGCAGCAGATTTACAGTGATCTGGACAAAGCAGAATCTCTACTTTCTTTGGATTATGTAGACGTAGCACAGGGACAGGTACCTGCTAAGTATAATGGCATAAGCAAAGACAATTATAACCGCGTATTTGGTGCGAGTTTCCAGGGGCGTATGACCGGTCGTATTGTAAAAGCAATACGGGCCAAAGCAGCATTACTGGCTGCAAGTCCAGCTTATAATACAGGAGATGCAACCAAATGGGAAAAAGCAGCAAATACCGCGGCAGAAGTAATTGCATTAAGAGGAGGTTTTTCCAATCTTACTGCAAACGATCTCAAATGGTACCATAAAGACGCAGGAATAGATAATTTGGCATCGGGAGCAAATCCTACAGAAATATTGTGGAGAAACAATATAGGAACAAACAATGATTTGGAACGTGAACATTTTCCGCCAAGTTTGTTTGGAAACGGACGACTGAACCCGACTCAAAATCTTGTCGATGCTTTTCCGATGGCAAATGGATATCCTATTTCTGATCTTGCCAATAGTGCATATAGTAGTTCTGCCCCATATGCTAACAGAGATCCACGTCTGCAACTTTACATTCTAATAAATGGAAGTACAGCAGGAACAGCGAGCTCCGCAATTAACACAGCCGCGGATTCTCCTACCAATGACGGGTTAAATAAAGTAGGTACGTCTACACGAACAGGTTATTATATGCGTAAACTTTTAAGACAAGACGTAAACCTTAACCCTTCGTCTACCACTACACAAAAACATCTGATACCGCATATCAGGTACACAGAGATCTATTTAATTTATGCAGAAGCAGCTAATGAAGCATGGGGACCAACAGGAACTGGAGCCAACACCTTTTCTGCTTACGATATCATTAAAGCTATACGTAAAAGGGCGGGTGTTGGAACAACGAATAACGACCCATATCTCGAATCTGTAAAAACAGATAAAGATGCCATGAGATCATTGATCAGAAACGAACGCCGTTTAGAATTATGCTTTGAAGGTTTCCGTTTTTGGGATCTGCGAAGATGGAAAGCAAACCTGAACGAAACAGCCAGAGGAGTAAGTATTACCAATACAACCAACTATTCTCCAATAAACGTTGAGAATAGAATCTACAAAGATTATATGAACTATGGACCAATACCAGATAGTGAAATCCTGAAGTACAATAATCTGATACAAAACATGGGATGGTAAAAGACACTATTGCTTCATTTAAATTGAAATAAAAAACAGAAAAATGAAAAGAATATTAATAATATCGCTAATCGTCTCCACCGTTCTTTCTTCTTGCAAGAACGAAGATTGGGAATTTCCTGATTATGATTTTCAAACGGTGTATTTTGCCTATCAGGGACCGGTGCGCACCATAACATTGGGAGAAGATGTATTTGATACCACACTCGATAATCAGCATAAGTGCGAGATAATGGCAACCACTGGTGGAGTATATACTACAAAAAGCGATGTAACCATCGGTATTGAGGTAGACAACTCGTTGGCCGCAAATCTGGCATTTAACACAGGAGGAAATATTGTAGCTATGCCATCCAATTATTATAACCTGGCATCCGACAAAATTGTGATACCTGCCGGTAAGATAGCGGGAGGTGTTCAGGTACAGCTAACAGATGCTTTTTTTGCAGACCCCTTGGCTTTAAAGAAAACATACGTAATTCCGCTTAAAATGGTGAATGTAGTCAATGCCGATTCACTTTTAGCAGGTAAAGACTATGTATTGTATGCGCTTAAATATGTGAATACATGGCATGGTAACTATTTAAGAAGAGGAAAGGACATTATGGTTGGTAAAAATGGTAATACTTCCCTGGATAAGACTGTTATACGACATAAGCAATATGTTGAAGATGACGAGGTATCGTCGTTAAAAACAGCATCATTAAGCATTACAGAATTTCCGGTAGTTTTTAAAGATCAAAACAATCAGAACATCAACTGCAAGCTACTGTTAACTTTTGACGGAAGTGGAAACTGTACTATTACTAATGGAGACAATACCTTCACGGCAAGCGGTAATGGTAAGTTTATAAAAAAGGGAGAGAAAAATAGCTGGGGAGCAAAAGACAGGGATGCGTTATACCTAAGTTATGAGATAGATTTAGCGGACAGGCATATAACTACTACAGATACTCTTGTGATGAGAGATAGAGGAGTAACCATGGAGACGTTTACCACAGTTCCTAATTAGATTTTTGATGAACTAAATAGAAGATTATGAACCAGATATATAAAATAGCATTGGGCCTTGCCGTTTCTGCGGTTATGGCTTCTTGTACCAAACATGAATTGCTGGATTATCATGTAGACAAGCCTGTAAAGTTTGCTAATCAGGAAGCAATAGATGCCTATCAAGCACTTAAAACTTATTTAAACAAAGAAGCCCATCCAAACTTCAAATTTGGGACTGCACTTTCCTTATCAGAATATGTAAATAAGGGGGTAATGTACCGTCTGGCCAATACCAATTTTGATGAAATTGTGATGGGCTATGAAATGAAACACGGGGCTATAGTTAAAGCCGATGGCAAGCTCGATTTGATTAATGTGAGGAATTTATTAAAGACTGCATCTGCGGCGGGTATTGGCGTCTATGGTCATACACTTTGCTGGCATGCCAACCAGAACGCTACCTATTTAAAGGGGCTAATAGCACCGCAAATAATAGAAGCCACCAGTGCACTCGATTTAGCCGGGCTAAAAGACGGCAGTATGAGTGGCTGGACGGTGTCAGGCGCTATATCACAATCTGTTGTAGACGGAGAGGGAATGAGTAGTGGAAAAGCAGTGAAGCTGGTAACTTCATCAACAGCAAACGCTGCGTGGAGCATGAATATGAAAACACCAGTAATCCCTGTTGACATCACAAAACGATATGTAGTAACATTTAACATCAGATCTAACAAGGCGGGTAAAGGGCGTATCTCTTTTAGTAGCGACCTCAATAGCCAATATCCGTGGACAGATTGGGATGGAACCGGAGCAAAAGAAGCATTTGAAACTAATACGAGCTGGAAAAAGATTAAATTTACAGTAAGCGGTTTTAAAGCGGGGACGACATCATTTACATTTAATTTTGATTTAGGGTACCTGCCAGACGTAACGTATTACATAGACGTGGCATCTATGTCTGTGCTGGATGAAGACTCCAGCAGCGGATTAGAAGCAAATTTATATCAAAATCCCGATTTCGAAGGATCAGATATGAAATGGACAGGTAATACGGGTGTATCTATAGCATTTACAGCTGCAGGGCAAGGAGCGGGAGGTACAGGAAAAGCAATGGCGGTGACCAATTCTACGGTTAGGGCAAATGCCTGGGAGTCGCAAGTGTACTACCGTTTAGATCCACGTATTAAAGCAGGGGACGAGTATGAATTGAAAATGGATATTAAAGCAGACGTAGCAGCAACGTTTGGTTCTCAGTATCATGGAGATGTAGGCGGATATCTGGGAGGTGGAGTTGGTAATATCGACATAACCACATCCTGGACCAATTATACCAAACGGTTTACCATATCTTCAACAAACAGCGCAGATGTAGGTGCGCTGGTTTTTGACTTAGGAAAAACTGCTACAACTTTTTATTTTGATAATGTTTCTTTACGTCGAGTAAACCCGAACGGAGGTGGAACACAAACCATCGAAAAATCACCGGAAGAAAAGAAAACTATCATTACCGAAGCCTTAACTACTTTTATATCAGGTATGGTAGATAGCTGTAAATGGTATGTGAAAGCATGGGACGTGGTAAACGAACCGATAAGCGATGGCAATTCGGGAAAACCCTATAACCTGAAAACAATTACAGAAGTAACAGGCACCGTACCTGCAGATGTCTTCTTCTGGCAGGACTATTTAGGAGCAGATTATGCCGTAGAAGCATTTAAACTTGCAAGACAACACGGAAACGAAAATGATATACTTTTTATAAACGATTATAATCTGGAATACAGCCCTAAGAAATGCGAAGAACTGATAGATTATGTAGAGTACATAGAAAGTAAAGGTGCCAGGGTAGACGGTATAGGAACACAAATGCATATTTCCATAACATCAGATAAACAAAAGATAGCAGATATGTTTACCATGTTGGCAGCAACTGGAAAGTATATTAAGGTTTCTGAATTAGACATCGGTTTGGGAGGTGTAAAAACCGCAGACGCAACCGAGGAGCAATACAAGCAACAGGCGGATATGTACAAATACGTAATAGATAAATATTTCGAGCTTGTTCCCGCCAGCCAGCGGTACGGTATCACCATCTGGAGTCCCAAAGACAGTCCGGCAAATTCAAGCTGGAGAGCAGGGGAACCAATCGGTTTATGGACAGAGGGATATGTACGTAAGCCTTCGTATGTAGGAGTAGCAGAAGGGTTAAAGGGTAAATAATTTTAGTGTTAGTCGGTTTAATACCGGGAGGTTTTCTCCCGGTATTTATTCCGTTTATAAAAAGAAACTTAATCGCCAACGGTTAAACCAAAAAATGTCAGCCTGCCTATTGATAAAAGAGCAAAAGAAAGCTCTGTACCAGTAATTAACCAAAAGCCTTTAAACCTAAAAGAGTAATGGAGCTTAGTATGCGATTTTTCGTCATATTTATTATTAGCCTTTTTTTTGGCCGGGTAATGCAGGCACAGGAACTAAACGATAGCTTATATTTAAAAAAAGTAACCCGCAGCGCAATAGAAAGTTATACAAGCGCTCAGTATAGCGAAGCCGCTATTTATAATGGTAAAGTATACAGGCCAGATTTAAAGCTTGACGGCAACGGACATGCTCTTTTCCGGAGTAACAAGTATGCAAAAGGAACAGTTGTTTCTAACGGACTCACTTACGAGAACCTGGCGCTCCTTTACGATTTAGTACTTGACCAGCTAGTATTGCTAAACTTTGATGAAGTAGGAGGTATCATGGTTCCTCCTGATTACATAGACTCCTTTTCCTTACATAACCATACATTTATTAATCTGAAACCCGGAAAAACACCGGTAACCGGAATAAGTCCCGGATATTATGACCTGCTGTACAGCGGAACCAAAGACCTTTTAGTAAAAAGAGCAAAGAAAATGACCGAAACCACCAATCAGCATAAGGTAGTAAGAACAATATCGCAGCAGGATAAATACTATCTTTTAAAAGATTCGGTGTACATACCCATCAACAACAAGAACCACCTGCTGAAACAACTGTCAGAAAACCGGCAGCAAAACAAGCTATTTATAAAGCAACAACGCTTAAACTTCAGGAAAGACAAAGAAAATGCCATGGTAGAACTGTTAAAGTTTCATGACTCATTTAAGGAACAATAATGACGAAAGTAACAGCCCTTTTTATAATCATGGTGTTTTTTGTAGTCTGCCAAAGTTGGGCACAGGAACAGAGAGAAAGTATAGAGATAAACCTTCAGGATGCTTCTGTAAAAGATCTTGCGGAACATATAGAAAAACAAAGTAGCTATCGTTTTTATTATGACGAAACCATTTTCGACAGCCTGACAGTAACTATCGGTATGAAAAACGCCACTTTAAAAGAAATACTGGACAAAACCTTGCAGGGCACAGATTTCCGGTATGCTATTTATGGAAAGACTGTTTTTCTTACTAAAGATAAAGAGATATTAACCGAACTCCCGTCACAATTTACCAGTAGGTCGAGAACAGCAGTACTAAAAGAAGAAATACAGCTAGCAGCAGATATTTCGGCTAAAACAGTTCAGGTAGCAGCAACGCTCGAAAATAAACTATATATCATCGGTAAAAAAACATCACCGGCAAAAACACCAGTAACTATTGCCGGGAATATAAAAAATGCAGAAACCGGGGAGCCCGTTCCGGGAGTATCTGTTTTTATAGACAAACCACGTGTAGGAGCAATCAGTAATGAGTTTGGGTTTTATTCCCTGACCTTGCCCCTCGGAAGATACGAACTTAATATCAGAGCAGTGGGATTGAAAGACACCCGTCGGCAAATACTGTTACAGGGCAACGGAAAGCTGGATATAAACGTAGCAGACGAACCGCTCTCGCTCAAAGAAGTGGTAATTACCACAGAAAAAGCATCCAACATCAGACGTATGCAAATGGGAATAGAAAAACTGGACATCAAAACCATTAAACAAGTGCCTACGGTATTTGGCGAGGCAGATATACTGAGGGTAGTGCTAACACTACCCGGCGTAAAGTCGGTAGGAGAGTCCAGTACTGGTTTTAATATACGCGGGGGGTCGGTAGACCAGAACCTCATTCTCTTTAATGATGCCACCATATATAATCCGTCTCATTTTTTTGGTTTCTTTTCTGCTTTCAACCCCGAAGTAATCAAAGACGTACAGCTTTATAAAAGCAGTTTGCCGGTCAAATATGGCGGAAGGCTTTCTTCTGTACTCGAGCTAAACAGCAGAGAAGGCAATAAAAAAGCATTTACCGGAACCGCCGGAATAGGCTTGATAACAAGTCGCTTAAATATTGAAGGGCCTATTATTAAAGATAAGACATCTTTCATTGTGGGTGGAAGAACTACCTACTCCAACTGGATAGCCGATTTATTACCCGAAAAGTCTGGCTACCGTGGAGCAAAAGCCAGTTTTTACGATATCAACCTCCATGTTAGCCATCAGCAAAACGATAAGAATAACTTTTATGCTACAGGTTATTTCAGCAGTGATCAATCAAACCTCGCAACAGATACCACATTCAGTTACAGAAATCAGAATGTTTCCCTTCGCTGGAAGCGCATTTTTAACAATAAATTATACGGGATATTATCTGGAGGATACGACAAGTACATCTATAACAATTACAGCAATTATAAAGACGATGTAGACTATAAGCTAAAGTTCAGTATCGAGCAAACCAATCTTAAAACCAATTTCAATTATTATCCAAATGCCCGGCTCAACATAGATTTTGGTGCAAGTACTATTTACTACAGTAATAAGCCAGGTTCATTAGAACCTTATAGCGATAAATCTTTGATAGTGGCTGATATACTGCCGCAGGAGCAGGCATTGGAAAGCGCTATATTTGCCGAACAGCGTTACGATATAACCGAAGCCATTACCCTGAACGCCGGCTTGCGCTACTCGTTTTTCAACTATTTGGGACCGGCAAACGTAAATATCTATGCAGATGGCCTCGACAAAACCGATGCAAACATTATTAATGTAGAGAGCTACGGTATCAAAAAGACGATAAAAACATACCACAGCCCCGAATACCGTTTAGGGACGAGAATTGCAATCACCCCTGATTTTTCCGTAAAAGCAGGATATAATACTCAAAGACAGTACATACACATGCTTTCCAACACTACATCTATATCGCCAACCGATGTTTGGAAGCTAAGCGATGCGAACATTGCGCCGCAGAAAGGCAGTCAAGTTTCAGTAGGTCTGTATAAGAATTTTAAAGAAAACACTATAGAAACATCTATAGAAGCCTACCATAAAAAGATAAACAACTTCCTCGATTATAAGAGCGGGGCGGTTTTAATACTCAATCATAAAATAGAACAAGACGTACTGCCAACACAAGGCAAAGCGTACGGAATAGAATTTCTGGTAAAAAAACTTATCGGGAAGCTCAATGGATGGCTAAGTTATACCTACTCCAGAACACTATTGAAAACCGAAGACGTTAGTGGCAGTAACTCTATTAATGGTGGAGAGTATTATCCCGCCAATTATGACAAGCCACATGATTTTACCCTGATAGGTAATTACCGTTTTTCACACCGTGTCAGTTTTTCCTTAAACCTTACCTATAGCACCGGCAGGCCAATAACGCTGCCAATAGGTAAATACTATTATGCAGGAGGGCAGCGCTTGCTCTATTCAGACCGTAATCAATACCGTATACCCAATTATTTCCGTTCAGATATATCGTTTAATATACTGGGAAACCATAAAAAAACACAGCTAACGCATAGTTCGTGGACATTCGGGATATATAACCTTACCGGTCGGAAAAACGTGTTCTCTACTTTTTTTGCCAGCGAGAATAAGCTGATCAAGGGATACCAGTTATCTGTTTTCGGTACTGCAATTCCATTTATTAACTATAATATCCGTTTCAAATGAAAGTACTGCGAAGATATACACCATTTCTTTATATACTGATATGCTACGGTTGCAAAGACCCTTTTACACCGGAAGTATCAGCACATTACCGTAATTTACTGGTAGTAGAAGGATTTATTCATATAGGTGGTGAAACCACCATCCGCATAAGCCGCACGGGCGATCTGCAAGACTGGCAAAGCATAAAGCCCGAAAAGAACGCTACCGTATTTATTGAAGGCGATGGCGGAACAAGCCTGAGTGGAACAACAAATGGGGAAGGCAGGTGTATATTGCCCACACAGCCGCTGGGTATGGAAGAAAAATACAGATTACGGATAGTAACCAACGGAAAAACCTATCAGACAGACTATCTGGAAGGCAAGGAAACGCCGGAAATAGATAGCTTAAATTTTAGGATAGAAGATAAAGGGTTCCAGATCTATGTAAATACACATGACGAAAGCAACAGCACCCGTTACTATTACTGGGATTATCAGGAGACCTGGGAAATAAGATCAGCGTTCACCTCGGCCTATGAATATAAAAGCGGAGAAGTAGTTAGCAGAGACCCTGCAGTGAACATAGAATACTGCTGGGTAGACGGGTTGTCTTCCAGGATATTGCTGGGTAGTACAGAACGGCTTTCAGAAGATAGAGTAACACTAGCTCCCCTTTTACACGTCAAGGGAAACTCAGTAAAAGTAGCTCATCTCTATAGCATTCTGGTAAAACAATACGGATTAACCCGGGAAGCCTACCAATATCTGGAGAACATGAAGAAAAATACAGAGCAGATAGGCAGTATCTTTGATTCACAACCCTCAGAATTAAAAGGCAATCTATACAATCCCTCCGACCCGCAGGAGCAAGTGCTTGGCTGGGTCAGTGCAGGTACGGTATCACAAAAGAGACTGTTTATAAGCTACCGTGACAAACCGGAAGCAGGAAGAGACTGGGTGTATGGGCAACTATGTGAACCATTTACGGCATCAAAAGATAGTCTTCTGTACTATTTGGGAAGTAAAAACCTGATTATTTCTGAAAATCGTTTTCCTCAACCCGATGGAAGTATATGGATTAATTATACCATGGCAAAGGACGATTGCATAGATTGCCGGTTAAGAGGATCGAATGTAAAACCAACTTATTGGCCAAACAACTAAAACATAGGGCAATATGAGAAAGATAACCATTCTTTTATGTTTACAAGTCTGCATCGCCTGTTTATATGCGCAAACGGCAGATACCAGCCTGTTAAAAAAGCACCTGGCAGACTACCTGCAAAATAATTTTCAGGAAAAACTCTATGTACATACTGATAAAAGCACATATCTGGCAGGAGAGATTGTTTGGTTTAAAATATACAATACAGAAGCTTATACCAATCGTCCGGTAAATGTAAGCAAGGTTGCTTATATAGAGCTGCTGGATAGCCAAAACAAACCCGTATTACAAGCAAAGGTAACCCTGAAAGAAGGTGGAGGAGAAGGAACATTGTATCTTCCAGTATCCTTAAGCTCTGGTAGCTATGTATTGAGGAGCTATACTAACTGGATGAAAAACTTTGGTGCCGATTATTACTACCATAAAAATCTGTCTGTGTATAACACTTTAAAGGAAGAGAATTTTAGCGAAGAAAAAAAAATAGCAGACAACACATATATGGTACAGTTCTTTCCGGAAGGCGGGAATCTGGTAGATGGTTTAATCAGTAGGATAGCTTTTAGGGCAGTAGATCAGCAAGGCAAGGGCATAGACTTTGAAGGAGCTATACTTAACCATAATAACGATACCGTAGGCAAGTTTTCCCCGTTAAAATTCGGTATAGGTAGTTTTTACTTCTGTCCATACAAAGCAGAAAAATACAAAGTACTGATAAAGCCTAAGGGAGGAAACGAATTTAGCACAATCCTGCCACCCGTTTTTGAAAAAGGTACAGTAATAAGTATAAAGAAAACAGATCCTGCATATCTATCTGTTTTATTACAGAGCAATCCGGTGCAGCAAAGCGTAAAATATACCTTGCTGGTACATACCGGGCAAAAAATAGTATATGTAAAAGCAATCTCAGCAGAGGATACAGACAATGTACATCAGATAGCACTATCCCTTTTAGGCGACGGTATCTCGCATTTTACATTATTTAATTCCGAAGGAACAGCTATTTGTCAGCGCCTGTACTTTAAAAATCCTGCTAACCTACTTAATGCCCGGACAGAGACAGACAGACAAGACTATGCTCCCAAAGAGAAAGTTCAGCTTAATATACATGCAGGTTTACCGGTAAAAACAAACTATTCCATATCTGTTTACCAAACAGACTGGGATATGAACGAAGAAGAAAGCATTATTTCTTCGTTATGGCTAAGTTCAGAACTAAAAGGAAAAATAGAAAATGCAGCATGGTACCTGAAAGATCCTACAGGAGAAGCTACAGACAACCTGATGCTTACACACGGATGGCGCCGGTTTAAATGGGAGAACATTTTTGGGCAGGAAAAACATCCCGTCGACTACCTGCCCGAAGCAGAAGGGCATATCATAAGTGGCAAGCTGTATAACCCGCTAACTGGGCATGCTACAGAAAACCAGCAAGTCTATCTCTCCGTACCCAGCCCACAGGGACAATTTTATACCTCATTATCCTGTAAAGACGGAAAATTCAATTTCTTCATAAGAGATTTTTACAAGGGAAACGAGATTATCGTTCAGACAGATACCCGCACAGATGCTCTGTCGCAGATAGAAATCCATTCGCCTTTTTCAGACAAGTTTTCGACATGGCAAGCCCCGCAGTTCAACAAGCAACCGCCGCAACAGATCTTGCTGGAAAAAAGCATAGCCATGCAAGTAAACAATGCCTACTATAGCAGGCAGCTAAATAAGGAAAAGCCAATTCAGACGCAACCCCGCAACTTCTATAATAAGCCAGACAAAGTGTATAAGTTAGACGACTATGTAAGATTTACCACTATGGAAGAAGTACTGCGAGAATACGTGTCAGAAGTAACCGTAGCTTTGCGAAAAAAAGACTACTACCTCAGAATGTTAGACAACAGAACCGGGCAGTTTTCAGATAAATCCCCTCTGGTACTGATAGACGGTGTACCACTGTTTGACGAGGGAAACACCATCATAAAAACAAACCCCGGAAAAATACAACGCCTTGAGCTTATACCTGCTGCCTATACTTATGGCAGGAACACCTTTAGCGGTATAGCCAGTTTCTATAGCTATAAAGGTGATCTGGCAGGTTATCAACTATCAGAAAAAGCACTGGTACTTGATTATGAGAGCCTGCAAACCAATCGGGAATTTTATTCGCCTATGTATGAAGGAGACAATGCAGGCTTTTCCCGTTTGCCTGATTACCGTACTACCTTGTTCTGGAGCGGAACCAACGAGACAGATGCGAATGGACACAGTATAGTGAGCTTCTTTACCTCAGAGGTAACCGGAAAATATGTAGTAGACATACAATTTATAACAGCAGACGGAAAAACAGGTACAACAAGAACGACTTTCGGCGTAAAGCGGAAATAAACAATTACCAAATAAAAACTATAAAAAATGAAAAAAAAGCTTTACATGTTAATCATCCTGCCATCATTGCTGTTATTGAACTGTAAAAAGAAAGACGAAGTATCCAAAAATTCACAATGCAGTTTTAACGTGTCAGAAATAAAAGTACCCAGTACTGCTGGCAAAGCAGAAATAACGGTAAAATGGGCTTTTGCCGAATGGGAAATAAGCACTAGCGAAACGGGTTTCCTGTCAGGATTTACCTATTTAAAGGGGGGCAGTGCCAATCATAGCAGCAATACGCGTATTACTTTTAGCTATGGAGATAATGTCAGTAGCGAAGAAAGGGAACAGAAAATTACCCTCACCAATAAAACCACAGGCGAGCAAAGTACCGTAACTATCAGACAAGATACACAGCCACCGATAGAAATATCCGTAAACCCCGGGGAAACCTACCAGAATGTAACCGGTTTTGGAGGCATGAACAATGTATGGGCGGCCGGGACGCTGTCTCTGGCAGAGGTAGAAAAAATGTATTCGCAGGAGGGGCTAGGCTATAATATGATGCGAATTATGATATGGCCCAATAAAAATGACTGGAGCAGAGACGTGGCAACCACGCTAAAAGCGCAATCATTAGGAGCTCGTATACTGGCATCGCCATGGACACCACCTGCAGAAATGAAAAGCAGCAACAGCAACCTTCACGGACATTTGCTGCAAGAGAAATATGCCGATTATGTAGCTCACCTCAACGATTTCGTGGCATATATGAAAAACCAGGGCATAAATATAGAAGCGGTATCTATACAAAATGAACCAGACTGGAGCCCGGAATATGACGGTTGTGAATGGACGCCCGAACAGATACTCAACTTTATAAAGAATCATGGGGCAAACATCAATGCAAAAGTACTGGCAGCAGAAGCCGTAAACTTCAAGAAAATGTACACAGACCCCGTTTTAAACGATGCAGTTGCGGTAAATAACCTTGATATTGTTGGCGGACACCTCTATGGGGGCGGTTTGCAGGATTATCCGCTGGCAAGGGCTAAAGGAAAAGAAATATGGATGACAGAGCACTTGCTGAACGAAGTTAATAATGGAATGGGTTGGGATCAGGCCATGGTACTGGCGAAAGAACTGAATGATTGTATGAAAGCTAATTTCAACGCCTATTTTTGGTGGTACTTAAAGCGCTCTTATAGCATGCTTGGCGATGGAGATAAAGGAACCGCAATGGGCGAAGTACTGAAACGGGGTTATGTACTGTCGCATTATGCCAAATACGCCACTGGTAGAAAACGCATACAGGTGGGTAATGTAGTAAATAACAGTGAGGTAGAGATTACAGCCTACAGCGGCAGTGCAGATTTAACTTTTATAGCACTTAATCAGGGAAATATACCGGTGTCACTCAAAATAAATTTGCCTGTAATGGTAAAAAGCGGCGGAGCTGTGATAACCACAGAAACACAGAATATGGAAAAGAAAAGCGTAGTACTTAGCAGTGATAAAAAATCAGTAACCATAAGTCTGCCAGTAAAATCAATAGTTTCAGTAAAGTTGGATAAATGAGATTAGATATCTGTTATTATTAACTAGATGTCTTTTTTACAGAAGATACCAGAAAAAAGATTGTGAAGAACTCTTGCTTCCTACCAAGAACATTTGTTCCAATAAAATATCGATATGTGCTATTGTGTGTTTTGTTAACTTATTTATTTTGAGGTTATTATCAATTATAAATATTTTATGAAAAAACAATCTCCAAGGAGTAAAGCTACCCTTAAGGTAGCTTTAAATGCAGCAGTAGTAGCTATTGCTGTAGGTACAACAATTTTAAGTAGCTGTAAAAAAGAAGGTGTGGCAGAAAACGAGCAGCTTACAATTGCAAAAAACTCTTCTAAAGGTAGTGCAGAGGTGCAATCTTATCAATCAGGTACCAATAATGGGTATTTCTGGTCGTTGTGGAAAGATGATCAGAGCGGTTATGTGACCTATACCAATGGTTCTGGAGGTAATTATAGCGTATCCTGGAACTATACAGGTAATTTTACCTGTGGAAAAGGATGGAGCAACGGATCGCCAACCCGTAAAATAGGTTATAATTGCGGAGCATACACCTGCAACGGAGGTGGAGTATTGGCTTATTACGGTTGGACGAGAAGCCCGCTTATTGAGTATTATGTTAATGAAAAATGGGGGAGCAGCAGACCTACCGGAGAAAAGAAAGGCTCTTTCTGGTCTGATGGCGCACAGTATGACATTTATACGGCTATGCGTTACAACGCCCCTTCTATTGATGGAACACAGACATTCCGTCAAATTTTTAGCACCCGCACTTCGCAGGCTCCAACAGGGCAGAACAAAGTAATCACTTTTGGTAACCATGCCTACGCATGGCAACAAGCTGGTTTGTCTTTAGGTAGTGACTTTTCTCCTGCAGCTATCCTGTTAACAGAAGCATACGGTGGAAGCAACGGATATGTAAACGCATCGGTATGGCAGCAATAACCACCCGCTATTTATAAATAGAAATTGAAGGGGCTTATAAAAATACTTTGGTTTTTTATAAGCCCCTGATTATTATATGGATATCATCACTAATTAATGACAAAGCTTTATGAGATACCTGTATTGTTTGCTGGCAATAACGTTTGGCATTAGCTCTTGTACATTCAACACGAGCGTACCTGCTGATTTTGTTTTCGTTAAAGGGGGATTTACAAAAAACACGAAGTCAAATCTCTATAACAGTCAAGTTTTTGTTAACGATTTTTACATGGGTAAGTATGAAGTTACCCAAAAAGAATGGCAGGAAATAATGGGCTATAATCCTTCTGGGTTTAAGGGGGAGCACTTACCGGTAGAGAGCGTAAACTGGTACGAAAGTATTGAATATTGCAATAAACGGAGTCTTAAAGAAGGGCTGGAACCAGTCTATTTGATTGATAAGAAGGAAAAAGAGAAAGCCAATAAAAGCGAGTTTGATAGTCTGAAATATACGATAAAGATCAGTAAAAATGCCAACGGGTACAGGTTGCCAACCGAGTTGGAGTGGGAATATGCCGCAAGCGGGGGCCAGGAAAGTTTAGGTTATACCTATAGCGGCAGTAATGACATCAATGAGGTTGCATGGTTTTGGAAAAATTCGGGGAATAAAGAATTAACAGGAGAGTGGTCCTGGATGATTTTAGAAAGCAATCAGTGTTCAACCCAAAGAACGGGCGTTAAAAAGCCCAACGAATTGGGTATTTACGATATGTCTGGAAATGTAAGGGAGTGGTGCGAAGACTGGTATCAGGATTACCGAACATCCATAGGTTTACTTAAATCTCAGAGAGGCGGCGGTTGGATGGGAGCAGAAAGCCGGTGCAGGATTTTTGATAGACATAGTTTTGAAGCAACCGGAAAAGGAGCAGACCAGGGTCTTCGTTTATGCAGGTCTATATAATTTATGCGATAAAATGCTTCTAATGATGTATTTGAATAAAAAAGAACAACAAATGTTTAAATGACAGCTTTACTGGTAGTTATTTTTCAGATTAGAGACGTAAGTGTATAATTTAGCTATACACATAAAGACTTATGGGCTTGAAGGCATATCACACTGTCTTTGGAATAATATCTGAATTATGTGCTAGATGAAATTTTTCCTGGTAAAGATTGACGGGAATTTTAGAAGTTACAATTAATAAATCGTTAACCGAAAATGAAACGGAATAAGCTGAATGTATTTTTTATTGTCCTTGGTTTAACAACTTTTTTTGAAAGCACAGGAGTAGCGCAAAATTTACTGTACCAAAATACATTCCCTCTGGGAAATGTGAAATTGTTAGATGGTCCATTTAAGAATGCCTGTGACCTGAATATCCATGTACTCCTTAAATATGACGTAGATAGATTACTGGCTCCATATCTTAAAGAAGCCGGCCTCAATCCCAAAGCCAAAAGCTTTTCTAATTGGATAGGTCTAGATGGACATGTAGGGGGGCATTACCTTTCGGCACTGGCTATTCATTATGCGGCAACAGGTAACATGGAATGTAAAGAAAGAATGGAATACATGCTTTCTGAACTGAAACGTTGCCAGCAAAAGAATGGAAACGGATATGTAGGAGGTGTACCTTCAGGAAAGGAGCTTTGGGAGGAAATTAAAAAAGGCAATACCGGTCTTGTGTGGAAGTACTGGGTTCCATGGTACAATGTGCATAAAATGTATGCTGGTTTAAGAGATGCCTGGTTATATGGTGGGAATCAGGAAGCAAGGCAAATGTTTCTTGAGTTCTGTGATTGGGGTATTTCCATTGTTGATAAACTTGATGATATACAGATGGAATCTATGCTGGCCAATGAGTTTGGAGGTATGAACGAAGTTTATGCCGATGCCTACCAGATAACCGGAGATCAGAAATACCTGAGAATGGCCAAGCGTTTCTCCCATAAGGAGATTTTTGATAGTATGGCTCGCAAAAAAGATAACCTGGATAACAAACATGCCAATACGCAAGTACCAAAGGCAGTTGGCTATCAGCGAGTGGCAGAACTGACAAAAGATCCACAATATGTTACTGCGTCCAGATTCTTCTGGGAGACGGTGGTACATAACCGTTCCCTGTCGTTTGGAGGGAACAGCAGAAGGGAACATTTTCCGGCTCAGGAAGATATTTCCAGTTATATGGAAGAAAGGGAGGGGCCTGAATCCTGTAATACCAATAATATGCTGAAACTAACCGAAGGACTTTTCCGGATGGAACCACAGGCGAAGTATATGGATTTCTACGAAAGGGCTATGTACAATCATATCCTTTCTACCCAACATCCTGAACATGGTGGATATGTATATTTTACTCCGGCAAGGCCTGCGCATTATCGGGTCTACTCGGCTCCCAATAGTGCTATGTGGTGCTGTGTGGGTACCGGAATGGAGAACCATGGTAAGTACGGAGAGATGATCTATAGCCATACCAAAGATTCCTTGTTCGTAAATCTCTTTGTGGCTTCTCAGCTTTCATGGAATGAAAAAGGCCTTACGCTTACACAGCATACTAAATTTCCGGAAAAAGACCATTCAACACTACAGGTTAACATAAAGAAACCTGTACAGTTTGCACTTCTGGTTCGGTATCCGGGTTGGGTGGGAAAAGAAGAAATGACAGTTATGGTAAACGGTAAAAACTACGCGTTGGAATCATCCCCGTCATCGTACGTAACCATAAACAGAAAATGGAGAGATGGGGATATAGTGGAAATTAGGACTCCGATGAAAGTTACATTGGAAGAATTGAATACGGTACCCGACTATGTGTCTATCTTGCGTGGACCTATATTAATGGGAGCTAAAGCAGGTACGCAAGATCTCAGAGGTTTAATAGCCGATGATAGCAGGTGGGCGCATATTGCGAGTGGCTCGCTGGTTTCCGTTTTTGATACCCCACATTTGATAGGAAAAAGAGAGGATATTTTAAAAAAATTAAACAATATGCAACCTGTTGCGGATAAACCTTTGAGCTATACAGTACCGGCACTCTTTACAGAAAAGAATAAAGATATTGTTCTGGAACCTTTTTATCGTATACACGACAGCCGTTATATGATTTACTGGCTGGCGGCAGACAGCGGAAGATACCAACAGCTGCTTGAAGAGAAGAAAAAGGATGAACAGGAAAAGCTGGAACTGGATAGGAGGACGGTTGATGCTGTGAAAACCGGAGAGCAGCAACCAGAAGTGGACCATGTCATGAAGGACCTGAATTCACATCGCGGTATACATCAACAGGTAGCGTGGCGGGAGGCGAGAGAAGGTGGTTATTTCCAATACGAACTCAATACAAGAGAGAAAACAAATTTATCTCTGATGGTGCGCTATTGGGGTAATGAAACAGGTAACAAAGCTTTTGATATTTTAATTGATGATAAGGTATTGATAGAAGAAAATGTCGTTGATAAGTGGGGCGAAGGGAAGTTTGTTAACAAAGAATACCGGATTCCTGTAACATGGCTGCGATCTAAAAACTTTATTACAGTAAAGTTCCGGCCAAAGATGGGAAATTCAACAGCAAGAATTTTTTATGTGAGATTGTTGGATCAAGAAAGGTGATTGTGTGGAATGATGACATAAAAGATCCGAAACGTTTAAGATACGGGTGGGGCCATAATCCGGCTAAGGCAAATTTATATAATAAAGAAGGTTTGCCAGCATCGGCTTTTCAAATACCTGACACTTTATGAGACAGTGTCTTTTTTGAGAGGCTACTTATTTTTTTGAATAGCTTTATCTAATAAAAGGTATGTTAGAAAAAAAAATGGTATGATTAAACTGATAATCGTATATATGATTTTTGTTATGACATTTATTTTGTCTCTTTTCAACATTTTAACGATAAATATTATTAAAATAATACAATATGTGGTTAATATGCTAACAAATAGCCCCATTTGTAATCTAGTAATGTTAATGTATACAAGCATCGTTTCTGTTTATTCAATTAAAATTCCTTCATCGCAAGTTGATCCCGAGTAGATAAAAGTTACAATAATGGTACAAGGTTAAATTGCGGTTCACTTAATAAAATTTTTATTTTCCTTTTTATAAAATTATATAATATCAATCTTTTCTTTGTTTTAAAAATTGATGAAATATATTTAAAAACTGGTTTTTGAAATAAAAGTGTTTCTACTTAACTGGAAAGAATCTGATGTTAATATATTTTCTTATAGTGATTTGTTGTGTGTAGGTTTAAATAAATACTTAATTGAATATTGGGGTTCTTTTAGTTATATTTTTCTGTACAGGCTTGTTTTTTTATCACCAGACCTCTGTATTAGACCAAGTTGAACGCCATTCTTCAAATCTCTGCTTGCTGTTGCAGACGAAATTTCGGAATAGTGTTTCATATAATCTTTTCTGGAAAATTCTTGCTTGTTTGTTTCCAGAAATATTTCTAACCGTTCTCTTTCATTTAATTTTTTTGAATTATTTTCTAACAATTCTAATAATGAATAATCAATTATATCCAGCATATATTCAATAAAAGGAGTAGAGTTACCTTGCTTATCAGAAGCGGAAAGTGCTTTATAATATTCTTCCTGATTTTTAGAGATTAGCGTTTCAAAAGGCAGAAACTCGAATAATGGTAGTTCATTCATTAAAATTAATGTTAGCCAAAGTCTACCCATTCGTCCATTCCCATCTAAAAATGGATGAATAAATTCCATCTCATAATGAAAAACACAACTTTTAATAAGCGCTAATTCAGATTTGTCCTTTAAATATTTGAAAAGATCGGACATTAAAAAACTAATATTTTCATAAGGAGGAGCTATATGCTCGATATTTGTACCTTTTACAATACCTACACTTTTATTCCTATATCTTCCGGGGTTTTCAATTAATCCGGTCATCAGTAGTTTATGTGCTTTTAAGAAATCCTTTTCTGAATAAGGTTTTAATTGGCTAAGCGCTTTATAAACTGCCAGAGCGTTTACAACTTCTTTAATATCTTTTTCCGGTCCAATTATTCTCTTATTTTCAAGAATTGCCGTAATCTGTTCCTCCGAAAGTGTATTCCCTTCGATATTTAGAGAAGCATGGATGGTTCTGATTTGATTTTGTTTGCGAAGTTGAGGATTTGCCTTAACTAAATGTTTGGCGTTAATTTCCCCTATTTTTTGAGAAATAGATGAGATAAAAGAAAGTATTTTAGAGGTTATCTGATATGGAGGTTTCAATTTGATACTATCAAATATAAATTTTATAAATAAAAACGCAAAGCCTCAAAACGATCTTTGAGTATCTTTGCGTTCTGTGCGGTATAAAAAATTATAAAACTTACTTCCTCATCGGATTGATGGTCTGAATAGTTCCATCCGGATTGTATTTCAGTTCAGCAACTTTGATATTTCTCAGGTGTGTTTTACCTGAAATTTGTGTGTCATGGTAGAATATCCACCATTTTCCTTTGTGTTCTACAATAGAGTGGTGATTTGTCCATCCTTGTACAGGCTCTAAAATAACTCCCTGATAAGTGAACGGGCCATAAGGATTATCACCGATAGCATAGCAGATAAAATGTGTATCTCCTGTAGAGTAAGATAAATAATATTTGCCATTGTATTTGTGCATCCAGGCAGCTTCGAAGAAACGTCTGTCATGATCTTTTGTGAGCAGTTCTTTTCCTTCTTTATCCAGGATTTTGATCTCTTTAACCGGTTCTGCAAAACTTAGCATATCAGCACTCATTTTTGCAATACGAGGTCTCAAAGCAGGTTCTTCTTCTTTTTGGGAATCGGTCATAGAACCATTTTTATTAAACTTGCCATTCTCCCATTTTTGTAACTGTCCGCCCCAGATTCCACCAAAATACATATACGAAGTACCATCGATGTCGGTAAATACTGCCGGATCCATACTGTAGCTGCCCGCTATAGGTGTAACTTCTGGTTTGAAAGGGCCATATGGTTTATCCGAGATGGCTACACCAATTCTAAAGATATCTTCCTTGTCCTTCATCGGGAAGTATAAATAGTATTTCCCGTTTTTGAAAGCAGCGTCGGGAGCCCAAAGCTGACGGCCTGCCCATGGGATATCCTCTTTTTTCAATACCACGCCATGATCTGTAACTTTCCCGCCAATACTATCCATAGAATACACATGATAATCACGCATATCAAAATGATCTCCGTTATCATTCTCGGGAGTTCCCGCATCGATGTCATGCGAAGGATAGATGTAAATCTTTCCTTCAAATACATGGGCAGAAGGATCGGCCGAGAATAAATCAGTAACCAATGGCTGACTTAGAAATTTGGAGGTGTCGGCTGTTTCCTGTGCTGTTTGTTGGCCCGTCGTTTTGCTGTTGTTCTGACAAGATACTCCTGCTAAAGCCAAAAAGGCCAGTGCGTATGGAAATCTGAGCTTCTTTTTCATGTGTTTTAGTTTATAAGTGACAAAATTTAATTGATAAATGTTTCTTCTGGTCCCAGAAAGCTTGGTTTTAAACCTCCGGTATCTAAAATTAGTTTTTGTAATACGACTGCGGGAGAAACCATCCAATATTTGATGGTGTTTTTTCCTGTTTTAGAGAATTCGAAATTGGTTTTAAACGCTTTGATGCTATTGGCTACTGCCTTGTCCCAAACGCCGGGTTTATTATCGTCTTTGGTAATATCTACAATTACGGGCTGCTCATCATTTATAGAAACAGCAAATCTTAAGCCTTCACCATTTTTAAAATCTAAGGTAGGGCTTACTAGGGTGTGTAAAGTGTAATTCCCGGTATTGTTAATGAATACGTCATATTCCAGATAAGGTGTTTTGTTGTCTAATTTCTGATCAGCCACTGCAGAAGGATAAACAGTCATTCCGCCAACGGTCTTTCCATAATTTTCTAAGTTTTTCCAGAAGATGGGGCGATTATGGTTTGCTCTGGAATAATGTGGCGCCTCCATGGAAATCACCCCATTTTGTTCAACAAATATATTCTTCACTTCGGTATATCTATTGTCGATAGTAATAGGTAGCGACACTCGACTCCCATCATTTCCTGATATAACAATGTTACTATTCGTTATTCCCTTAGGAGCTAGATTCCAGTTTATAGAAACAGCAATACTTTCGTCATTATCTAAAGAGCCACTGGTTTTAGATAAATGGATATACTTAGGTGCTTTGATATTAAATTTTGAACTAGCGTTTCCTCTGTTAAATAACTCAATATAATGTGTCGCCTGTAATAAAACATTAAATGTAGCCAGTTTTGCGCCTTTGACGTTTTTCCCGGTCCAGAATCCCTCGCTTCCTTCTACACTTATGCCTAAATTTGATTTGTTCATAAGCTCTACTCTGCTGACTTTAGGCATTGTATTAGAATCTGGTTGTTGCCAGTAAGTATAGCCAATATGTGTTTGGTCCATCATGTGTTTCCACTTTCCATTGGCCATTATATTGTTATAATAGTTAGTGATTTCGGTGTCTTGTTTAAATCTTTTTTCTACTTCCTCAGCATATTGATTGGCTGATTTTCTACCTTGTTTAGCGAAAAGTTTATTTTTAGCGTGTGCATAATAAAGATGGTGCAGATTAGCGTTTGCTTCTATTGGATGCAAAACCAGCTGATAAAAACTATCGTGATAAATCTGCGGAAGTTTAGATTTGATTTCTATAGCTTTTTGTAATAACGTATCATAATCGGCAATTACCCTTGTCCATTCGTTATAATTTGTTAAGCTGTAAGTATCCGCATTCAGTAATTCAGGTTTTATACGTCCGGCATATTTTAAATAGGTGTCTATTAAATCAGCGATTTCATTCCTGTGTTTATCGCCAAATTGTTTCTCTGCCCAGTTTACAGTATAATTTTTTAGTTGTTCTGATGGAATAGCGTCCGGATTCCATGCGTAGTCCAGAAAAAACTCGATAGGAAATTCCATTGGTTTTAAATCACCTACGTTTACAATCCAGATCTGGTTGGCGTCATATTGATAAGCCAGATTCATCTGCTCCCACGTTTTTTGTATCGGGTTGGTATTGATCCATTTATAATTTCTGGGGCCGCCTACATAATCGAAATGATAATAAATTCCATAACCTCCCTTTCTTGGTGCTTCTTTTAAATCGGGCAATTTTCTGAGATTTCCCCAATTGTCGTCACACAATAGTAAAGTCACATCGTCTGGGACACGCATGCCTTTATCGTAATAATCCTGAACCTCCTTATATAAAGCCCAAACTTGTGGAGTTTGCTCAATAGGTTTTTGAGTTACATTTTTGATGATGTCTCTTTGGTCTTTAACAATTCTTTCAAGCAGGGCAGTAGCAGTTCCTTCGGTCATGGGTTCATCTCCGTCGCCGCGCATACCTAAAGTCACTAAAATCTCTTTGTCAGCAACTCTTTCCAACCCGGTTTTCCAGAATTTTTTTAGTTCCTCCTCATTTTTAGTGTAATCCCAGGCTCCTTTTCCGTAACGTCGCCATTCATCATGAGCTCTGGTTAAAGGTTCATGATGAGAAGTTCCTATAACTACGCCATATTCATCTGCTTTTACGGGGTTTAATTTATCATCGTCATTAAAAGCACTTCCCCACATGGCAGGCCACAGGTAATTGCCTTTTAGTCTAAGAATCAGTTCGAATACCTTTTCGTAGAATTGATGGTTAAATCCGCCAAATTCTTTTTTTGCCCAGCCGCTTAAGGCGGGAGCTTCATCATTTAAAAAAAGCCCTCTGTATTTTACTGCCGGACTTTCTAAAACGTACCTTCCATTTTTAACATAGAGATCTTTTTTTTTCTTAACCGGAACATCTGCCCAGTAGTACCAGGGAGATACGCCTGCTTGATAAGAGATTTCGTAGATACCATAAATTGTACCTCGTTTATCGCTTCCGGCTATTACCAAAGCTTGTTCAATGTCTGTTGTAGGGTTTTGTACAACCTCAATTAAAGTGCTTTCCCATCTGCCTGTAATCCCGTTTACGTTGATTTTTTTGTTTTTTATCAAATCATCAATCAAAGCAGATTTACCAATAGTTCCAATGATGATAGTCGTTTTAGATGTTTTATTGTTTAGTGCCGGTTCCAGGTCGGTAACCTTTTTGATATCGCTTTGCAGATCTCTGATAGCTCTTTTTACACCGTCAAAATCATTTTTATCATATAAAATATTACTTGCTTTAGATTGGGCTACAACGGGGAAGCTATTGGCTAAAGCATTTGTACTGATAATGGTTTCTAAGCCAGTAGCAAAAGTCCGGGCAAATAACAGGGATAGGATTACGGTAAAGCTTAGTCTCTTCATGATCTTAAAAATTTACGACTTTCCAAAAAGCAGCTTTAGGTTTAGCATTAATATCAAATAGAGAAGGGTAGTTTTTACGTCCTTCTACAGGGTAATGGTCTAGCCAGGTATATTTATCTGTGGCATTCCAGAAAGTGACATTGGTGATATTTTGCTTGTATTTTCTAAATACCTCGAAAAACATTTGGTATTTGTTTGCCTGTGCTTTTTGTAACTCAGGAGTATATTCGTCAGATTCATTTGGGCGTTTAGCTCTTTTTTCTTTTTCCCATTTATAGATAGAAACATCCAGTTCGGTAATATGGATTTCTAATCCTAAAGACGAATATTTTTGAATAGCGTGTTCCAGTTGGTTTCTGGAAGGTTCGAAAATAGACCAATGGGCCTGAAGTCCCACACCATCTATTGGGATATTTTTTTCTTTCAATTGTTTTAGAAGGGTATAGATTCGTTCTACTTTTTCAGGTCTTTCGCTATTATAATCGTTATAGAAAAGTTTAGCATCCGGATCGGCTTCATGGGCATATTCAAAAGCTTTTTCTATAAAATCATTACCAATGATTTCTGCCCACTTAGATTTCCTAAGCAGGTTGTTCGGATTGTCGTCAACGGCTTCATTTACAACATCCCATGCATAAATTTTCCCTTTGTACCGGTTAACTACAGTGTGTATATGTGTTCTTAATCGTTCTAATAACACTTCCCGGCTTACATTATTACCATTTTTATCTACAAAAATCCAATCTCCTGCCTGCTCATGCCAGCATAAGGCATGCCCTCTGATTCTCATGTTGTTTTTAACGGCAAAGTCGACTATTCTATCCGCATTTTTCCAATTGAAAACACCTTCTTTGGGTTGTAAAGGCCCCATTTTCATGTCATTTTCGGCCGTTATACTGTTAAAATTCTTTTTAATGAAATCTGCCTGTGGTTCTTCCAGACTCCTGACATTAACGGCAACACCAATGGGGAAATAGTCCTGATAATAGTCTTTTAAACCTTTAACATTTTGTGCCTGGGCTACCCATGTTAATGATGCTGTAAATAATACAGCACAAAAGGATTTTGTTATAAATGTCTTCATATCAATATTATATTCCTGGAACGTATTTAAATTCTAAGTTTTCGTAATATTTCAGATCGTGTTTGGGTTTTTCCAAGCCTGCAGGAATTGGCTGACCGGAAAATTGTTGAAAATAAAGTACGCAGGCATCTCTCCACATCATCGCATCATCATGCTGGATACTAAAAAGCTGTTTTACCGCTAAATGAATTTCCGGATCTATATTTCCATTCAATTTATCCCACGCGGTTTGCATCTGCTGAACTTCGTCAACGCCCTGATAATATTTTTTTACCAGTCCGTTCCAGAGAGTTTCTCCATTTTTCAAGCGGTAATCCCAGGGTAAATGATGAAACCACAACAGATATTTCTCGGGACAGGTTTTTGTAGAATTGAATTCATTTGCCACTTTAGATTGATACTGATCAACAGCGTCACTTCCTGTGCTGGTTCTGTTAAAACCTATTCCATTTTTATCTGCTTTATGGTAATAAACAGAAGTCCAGTCTGCCCGTGGCTTATTTGCTATCCATGGTCCGGGGCCGTAATGATGATCCCATCCCATCAGATGATGAAGACCAAGCGGAGTCATATAATTCACCACAGCTTCCCGGGATTGCATTAAAATATCAATAATTTTATTGGTTGCGGTATTATTTGTGTGGAGTGTAAGTTTTGTCCATTCACGGGCAATCTGTTCCGATGTTAAGTTATGGTCCCAGGCCAGTTTTCCAAACGCAAACCAATTGGATTGGGCCAAAGGGTGTCCGCACCAATTGATATCATTTCCAATATTGGAAACTCCGGCAATGGCAGAGATCTTACTGTTGAATAATGAACCATCTATAACTCTTGCAACTGTTGAGTTTTTGCCTTTTACATAGGTATCGGCATCAAGGCATTCTTTAAACAAAGGTGCGAGATAGGCGAGATTGGTTGCCATTCCTAAATATTCCTGTGTAATCTGAAATTCAGCCATTGTGTTTGTTTTTGACAAAGCACCAAATAGCGGATGGAAAGGTTCTCTCGGTTGAAAATCTATCGCTCCATTTTTTACCTGAATAATAACGTTGTCCTCAAAATGACCGTCTAAAGGTTTAAACTCGTTATAGGCTTGTTTTGCCCTGTCTTCAGGAACTTCATTATCATACACAAAAGCCCGCCACATTACTATCCCACCGTGAGGAGCAAGCGCTTTGGCTAGCATATTTGCACCATCCACATGATTTCTGCCATAGTTTTGTGGTCCCGGCTGTCCTTCTGAATTTGCTTTAACCAAAAAGCCTCCAAAATCAGGGATAATATTGTAAATCTCGTTCGCTTTGTCTTTCCACCAAGCTTTTACCTCTTCGTCTAAAGGATCAGCAGTTTTTAGTTTGCCAATTTCTATCGGAGTGCTGAATCTTGCGGTTAAATAAACTCTTATGCCGTAAGGCCTGAATGTGTCTGCCAGGGCTTTTACTTTTTGTAGCCACTCTTTGGTAAGAATAAGCGCATTGGAATTAACATTGGTCAAAACAGTTCCATTTATGCCGATGGAAGCATTTGTCCTTGCATAATCTATATAACGTTGATCTATGTATTTTGGTAAACGTTGCCAGTCCCAAAGCGAAAAGCCAGCATATCCGCGCTCAACTGTCCGGTCTAAATTATCCCAATGGTTCAAAATTCTACGCTCTATTTTCGGGCTTTCCTGTATATTGATTTGGGATATATCTCCGTTGGTTCCTAAGGTTTGAATCAATTTAAAGCTTCCGTAGAGCAAACCTATATCAGATGGGGACGAAATAAGAATAACCGGCTTATTCTGGATGATCTTCTTTTCAATGGCAAAGGCATCTGTTTTGTCAAAACTTTTTGAAGCTAAATCATATTTTGTGAAATCTCCTGTTTTTAATAAAACCAAACTGTTTTCCCTGATCTCTTTTGTTTCTGTTATATGTTCGTTTAAAATTGCTTTTAAGGCATTTTTTAATTCTGATGCTGCAATTTTCGTTGTTGCACTTTGATAAGGGATATATAAGCTTTGTAGCTGTGTTTTATAATCTGCCAATACAGAAACATCCTCAACCAATTTATAATTGAGCCATAAATTATAGCCGTTATCTGCGAAAGCTGATAAAGAAAACGCTGTTATTAATAATTTGATTATCAGTTTTTTAATCATTGCAATCGGTTGTATAAATGGTTCAAAAAAAGAAACTATTCCTTTTTTAAAGAAGAGTTTCTTACAATTAAATCAGTTTTTAGTATCACTGTATTCATATAATTAATATCGCTTTCGCCATTTAAGTGATTGATAAGGATACTTGCGATAGTTTCACCCATCTGATTTCCCGGATAATTTATGGTACTGATAGCAGGTTCACAAACTCTGGAAATAAGATCGTTGTTGAAGCCAATTATGGCCATATCTTCCGGAACTTTTACGCCAGCTTCTTTTAATATAGTTAATGCATAAGCTGCAGAAGGGTCGCTTGTGATAAATAAACCGTCCGGTAATTTTTGGCGTTTTAGCACATCGTTTTTCAGGCAGTCTTCTATTGCTTTTTCAGATAAATCATTAGAGATAACCAGCTTCTGGTCATATTTTATTCCATTGTCATCTAAAGCTTTTTTATAGCCGTTTAGTCGGTCATTATATACATTTCTGATGAGGTTGCCCGTGATGTGCAATATTTCTTTACAGCCTTGGTGAATGAGATGTTCTGTTGCCTGATAGCCGGCTTTAAAATTATCTATTAAAACTTTGGTTGCGTCTATTTCATCAGCAACGCGGTCAAAGAATATGATAGGAATATTTTTTTTAATGAAACTATTTAAGTGTTTATAATCTTTAGTGTCGTAAGCCAGAGAAATAATCAGCGCATCTACTCTGTTATTGAACATGGTTTGTGCATTTTTAGCTTCTTTCTCTTGCGTCTCAAATGATTGGCTGATGATTAGATTATAACCCGCGTTGTTAGCTACTTTTTCTATACCAGATAATACGGTAGACATAAAAGCACTGTTTAGTCTTGGAACAATTACGCCAATGGTATGTGTCTTCTGTTTTCTGAGATTACTTGCAAATTTATTGGATTGATAGCCCAATTCACTGGCTAAATCTACAATACGCTTTTTTGTTTTAGCATTTACGGCCGGGTGATTCTGTAAAGCGCGACTTACGGTAGCGGCGGAAATTTTTAATTTTTCTGCTATATCATAGATGGTAATCTCTTTCTGGCTCATACTAGCAATTCAGGCTTGTTTGAAATTTCTAAGATATATAAAATAAATTTAATATGCAATCGATTGCAAAAAAGTTGACTGAAACGTTATACATCAATTTACTTTATCTGTTTTTTGCTACAAAAAACGCTTGTGCCTGACTGATGGGGAGTATAGTAAAGGAATAGTTATAGTATAGTTATAGGAATATACCAGATACAGTGGGGAATATGTGGACAAAAGGTGGACTATATGTGGATGATAGGTGGGCTTATAAAATCGGAAATTATTTTAATAGGTTATTTTTAAGTATTTTAGGTAAATATACTGAATTTTTAAGATATGGCTAAGCAAACAGGGTTTAATTCTTATTCTGGAAAGTTGGGAGATACTGTTGGAGTTCACAGAAAAGGAGGGAATTTCGTTAGAACTGCTCCTAAATCTGTTAATATCTCTGAGAACAGCCTTAAAAGTAGTAGTGAATTTGGGTATGGCAGTTCTGCTTGTGCGCTGATAAAGAAGGCTTTTGATCCATTGATGTTAAGGCCTTTTAAGGGGACTCTTCATAACAGGCTCTCTGAAGCGCTACGAAATGTGATAAGTAGCGGTCCAATGGTTATGAAAGGTAAGCGTAATGTTTTTGATGGCGACTTGAAATTGTTAAAGGGATTTGAATTTAGCGATAAAACAAAACTGAAAAATTTCTTTGCAGATCTGCCTGAGGTTGGCTTATCGAATAGAGAGTTGAAATTAGTTCTTTCGGAATTTATATGGCAGAAGTCGTTAATAAAGAGTCCGGATAAAGCAGAGTATGTGGTGCTTGGGTTTGGTTTCGGTTTTCTGGATTTTAAAAATTATACTTATGTATTTGAACTTGCCCCTGAGCTGAGAGTGGGGAAAAAAGAAAATTTTCCGGGTGGCAGTCTGTCCTTTCCTGTTCCGGATGCGGAAGAGCAGGCTATATTGGTTATGATGAATGTTTTCTTTGAAAGTATTTCGGGAGAGCACCGCTCGAAAATCGATAATCAGCTTTATCAGGGAGGAGCTTTTTTAGAAGCTATACATCTTCGTGATGGTGAGGTAGTTACTTTTGAACCGGAAGAGCTACGGGAAAAGCATGAAAAAGAGAAGCCTGTGGCTAATTTGGTTTGGAAAATTGGAGAGGTGTAGTTTATGACTCCTCAAGAACTTAAATGTAAGTTAACAATCTCCCTTCAAAGCGAAATCATACATTCACTAGTGTTATGTAAAGGATAACATTGTTATATCGCTTGCCCATGAGCGAAGTCGGAGGGTCATTCATAAAGGCTCAGCCTGACAAGATACGGTTAATACGACGCCAGGAGAGTCAATGTTTTAAAAAATAAATTAAAGTAAGTTCGAGCTAAGGAATACTTTAGATGTTACTTTAATGTTTTATACTTTTATTATAGTTCTGACGCTTCGCGGACATACTTTTTTCCTGTAGCTGAAAAAAGTATGCAAAAAAAGCCACGGCTGCGCCTGATGCTGTTGAAGCTTGTGCAGAGGTAAAAAAAGTGCTATCCGCATCAGCCAAGGTCGATTTTAGTGAACGTAGAGTTAATGCTCTGGCTTAAGTCGGATTGGAATATCAAATCTATTATACTAACTCACGTTAAATTACCAAAATATTTGTTGGTTGTTTTATAAGTGAAAATTCTGTTTTCTGTCCCTCCATTCAAAACCGGGCTAATATATGATTGGTAGTTTAATTTTCCATTGTTTCAGAAGTTACTTAGATTTCTAGTTCTGAATATGCTGTATCTGTCTTTAGATAAATTTAAATTATATGTGGTGTTAACCAAACAGATTGATTTAGTGTGAAAGTATTGTTGAAATTAGTAAATTTCATAACTTAATATGGACAAAAAACAATTCTCTAATATTTTTTTTCATCGTCAGAGTATCCTTCTCTTGCCAATCGCTTTCTTTGTCTTGTGTTTCATTGATGCCATGTACGGATATTTGGCAGATCCTCTTTTCAGATCTGGTACCATTTCTACCATTGACTTTCAAACAGAAAGCAAAAAATCAAATCAGCAAGACATCATATTAACATTGGACAATGATTCAACTTATCATTTTCGAATACCTGTCAATGTTATCCAGTATAAAAAAGAAACAATTTCAAAGATACAAGTTGATCAACCTGTCACGATCTATTTTGCACCTGCTTTTCTGGGGCAAAATCAAAAAGATAAACCATATGAAGTTCTAAAATTGCTCATCGAAGGAAACACAATTGTAGATATAGTGCGGATAGCAAAGGGAGTATCCTTTAATCTAATGTTAATTTATGGGATACTTTCATTGATACTGATCAGTTATTATTTGTACAGGCTAAGAATGAGATTGGAATACGGGAATTAGAATGCATTGTATGGAATATCTAATTCATGTAAATTGAAAGGAAGTGATGATTTGATTCAAATTACTTTCGCAGAGACTTTTCCATCCTTGTTTAGTGGACAAATACAAGAAGAGTAGGGGTGACTTAAATCTAAAATGAAAATAGAGGGCCGGCAAAAAGCATTAATGAATATGAATTTCAAATTCCTGTCATAATAAATCGAGTCAGAGACTCTTTTTTATTTAGTAATCCACAGAGACGTTTCACTTAACTCTGCGGACAGCAATGGTAAAAAATCGAAGAGAGTAAACAAATAAATGCTAATAAGTCTTTTCTCATGCTCTGATAACATAAAATATTCAATACAGGACATAAAAAGTTTGGTATAAAATGGCTATGCCATCAAAGTGATTTTTAATTTTAAAAGCATTCCATGTTTGGGATGCTTTTCTCTTTTAGGGTTTCTTAAAAGCTTAAGCTCTCAAACTACCCTTTCATATCAAGAAAATGACACAACCTTAATTTGCTTTCATCCGTAAAAGGAGGTGTGTGCAAAAAGATTTGATATTCAAACTTTTGTGATTTGCAGAAACGTATGATTTTTTAGATGGAGCACTTTTATTTACTAAGCCAAACGATTTATAAAATATTGACTAAACATATACTAAACCGACGAAGCATTAAGGCACTACTCACATTACAATTGATGTATTGTATGGCTGCTGGTGTTTTTGCGGAGGGGAGTAAGGATATGATAGCAAATGGGGGACACAGGGCTTTTTTGTTAAGTACCAGTGTAGGCCCGTCTGCAGAATATAATCCGTTTCCTACATTGGGTACGGTTAAAGTGTATGCAAAGCCAGGAGAGAAGTTGTATTTAGGTTCCAGTGCTGTTGGCATTGGAAACGGAGGAATTAATGTAAGAGCACCTCAAGGTACGGGGACTTATTCAACAACAACATTAGGGTTAATTCAAAACAGAAGCCAGGAAGTTGCAGGGCCTTTGCCTAATGCAGGAGGTTATAATCCATACATTATTACAGTAGGTGCTGGACAAGAGGGGGTTTGGGAAATAGACTTTATCTCTCCGACTGTTGGTAGAGGATTTACTAACGGCATGCCGGATGATATACTTGCCAGCAGTAACTGGACACAAAATGACAATACATCTTATATAGCAGCTTTTGATGTTTCTGTCAGAAATACAGCAAACACAGGCTTCATAAACGGAAGAGCTTTTATGAATGTGTTCGGTGGATGTTTAGGAGACTATTCAGCTCTTTTTAATGCTAAGTTTAAAATTCTTACTAAAGATGGTTATCAGTACGACGTAAATAATAACGGACAGGCGGGGTATATTTTTACTTTCTTTGTTAATAATAAAGGTTTTAGGTCCAACGGTGAGCCATTATATGAAAGTGTCAATAGTACAAATGGAGCATCTATTCACGATCCAAGGTCCGGAGACACGGCTACAGATATTACTCATAAAATATTTTTTAACCAGCCAGCAACAGATATGCCTACTATGGCGGCAACGCCAACAAGCACAACATGGCTACTTAATACGCCTACAAGCCCTGTAGTAAGTAACTTTCTATTTAAAGGAAAAGAGGGGACATTTAATACGGGCGGAACCTATCCGTTAGGTGGTTATATAACCTTTACTACTAATCAGACAGGAAGTTATATCTTTAAAATAGATGTGAATAAAAATGGGTCTTTCGATGACCTTGTTGATGTAAGGCTTACAGGTTCGGCTACAGCAGGAAATAACCAGATTTATTGGAATGGTTTAAACGGGCAGGGTAATCCTGTTTCTGGTAACTTCACCTTTAACCCGGCTAATATGAGTATCTCTCTGGTTGGCGGAGAGGTACATTTCCCTTTTTTAGATGTCGAAAATAATGCAAACGGAATTATTATTACACGCACAAATGGTGTTGGCGCACCTACAGATATTGTTTATTGGGATGACAGAAATATTACGCTGACTTCAAATCCACCTAATCCCATATATACTGATGTTAATGGTGTAAGTAGTTCGGTAAACGGCCATAAATGGGGCGGGAATTTTGGTAATGCCAGAGGCATAGATACTTGGTCCTATGTAGTAAGTTCACCGATTTTACCTTTTCAAAATATTCAGTTAAAACAGGCAGATTTAGAAGTCGTAAGTATTATACCTAATAAAGTAACTTCTTATTGCGTTGGAGAAGACATAAAATACACCATAAGGGTAAGAAATAATGGTCCGGATGATGTAACCGAGGCGAAGTTCGCGTTTAATTTTCCTTCAAACTATATCATTTCGGAAGTTGTGCCTGTTACCGCGGGAGTTACAGGTTTTGTAAACAATGTAGCTCAAACATCTACAAGTTATACTGCTGATCTGGATATGAAAAATCAGGCAGTAATTACTTTCAATGTTACCGGAAAACTAAATACTTATCCTGCAGGAGGGACATTGGCTGTAGATGCCTCTATCATGCGTCCGGTAGATGTAACAGATCCCAATGCCACTAATCCTGACGATGCGCCGCCAACAGATCCATTGGAGGAATGTGGTTTCGGAGGAGTGAACTGCAATAATATAAAATCACACTCTACTGTCTCAATCGGTACTGTAAATATTAGTATTGCTGGAAGTGGTGTTGCGGAGGGGACAAGCGGAACAACAAATATAAATTTTCCGGTAACATTATCTGCGGCGTCTAACTGTGATATTTCCGTAGACTATAGTATTAGTCACCTAACAACCGATGATGAAGATTTCATAGGTAGTCTTAATGGAACATTGGTAATCCCGGCGGGGCAAACATTAGCATATATTTCTGTCCCTATAGCTACTGATAATATTATAGAGGCAAGTGAAACTTTTAATATTACCATTTCTAATGCAAGCGGAGGTAACGGTATAGTAACGGCATCGGCAACAGGAACAATTGTAAACGATGATAGTGCGCAAATTGCCGTAACTGTTTCAGATGGATACGAAGAAAATGAAGTGGCCGGAAGATATATTTTTAGTTTCCCTAATGGAATTACTGCAGATGCTAATGTGGAAATAGATTATATTTTGACGGGGACTGCAATGGAGAATAGCGATTATACCCGTACAAATACAGGTACTATAGTTATACCGGCAGGAGAATCGGGAGCTGAATTGAGAATAGGGGTTATTGATGATGATACAGTAGAGGGCACAGAAAACATTCTACTTAATATCACAGAATTAAGAAGCAATTACAGCGCCCCCCTTGGAGGCGATATTACACTTAACGCAAGTAATAACAGATTGTATATTTTTGATAACGACAAAGCAACTATAAGATTAAGCGACCCGGTAATACTGGGCGAAAAAAATACAGGTGACTATACCGATTTTATATTTAATGTAACCTTAGATAAAGAAACCGCGGGAGATTTCACCCTTAATTTTAAAACGGCGGATGGTACAGCTTTGGTTTCAGATAATGATTATGAATCTCAAAACCGGGTAGTTAATATTCCTAAGCTGCCTGGAACATATCCTGTAATTGTAAGGGTAATTGGCGATGATAAAATAGAATCGGATGAATATTTCCATGTAACCATCGGCGATTTGAGTAATAATTACAATGGAAATCTTACGATAACACAAGGAGCGTCAATAGGCTATATCCTGAATGACGATTCGGGAATTTTAGATGTTACTTCTGTTAGTACTACTGAGGGAGGAGCTGCAGCACAGTTCATTTTCACTTTGCGTGATAATAACTTGGCTGATACAGATATTACAATTACCTATACTTTAACGGGAAAAGCCAATGGCAATGGTGTAGATTATGATAAACCACAAACGGGGACCATCACTTTACCTAAAGGGCAGAGTGTAGTCCGCTTATATTTGAATACTTATGATGATGGATTGGTAGAGGGAACAGAAGATGTAATCCTGACCGTAAATTCAATATCTCATCCCGGAATAAGCCTTCCGACAAATACCAGTACGTTGTATATTTCCGATATCAACCAGGCACAAATAACTGTAGCAGATGTGCAGGTGACTGAAGGCAATGCTGGTACTACTTTGTTAAGGTTTAAAGCGGTGTTAACCGGTAGAACAGATACAGATTTTAAATTACCTTTTACCATACAGGATATTGAAACGACTTTAGGTACAGATTATACTGTTACCACAATAAGTCCCATTTCTTTTTCGCCGAACTTAGCTAGCCAGGAAGTTAATATAGATATTGCGATTAATGGGGATTACGATATCGAAGGTGATGAAACCCTAAAATTGATATTAGGTACTCCGTCCAAAACTTTCAATGGAGGGGTAATTGTACAAAGCAGTCCTGCAACGGGTACTATTATTGACGATGACAGCGGTCAGATAACTGTAACGCCAACACATGGAAAAGAAGAAAACACAGAACCGGTAGTTTTTACTTTTGCTTTTCCTGCGGGGGTGACCTCTATAACGGATACAAGGATCGATTTTACGCTGGCAGGTAGTACTGCTGATGCGGGAGATTATCAGCCTCCGGTTGATAATTATGTTACTATCCCTGCAGGGCAGAGCAGTGTAACTTTAACCATCCCGGTAAAAAATGATGATATTATAGAAGGAACTGAAACGATTGTTTTAACGCCTTCTCCAATTATAGGCAACCCAAGTGTCACGATAAATACCTATGCCGTAACCGCACAAATAGAAGATAACGATACCGGAACAATTACTTTAACAGGCCCGTCCAGTATTACCGAAGGAGATAATGGGGTAAATACCATTATCAATTATACTATTAAGCTGGATAAAGAAATACAAACCCCAATACAGCTAAGTTACAGAACCGCGGATATAACCGCTTTTGCCGGAGAAGATTATGATGGTATATTAGATACCTATACTTTCCTTCCGGGACTTAATGAGCAGGAAATCATCGTTCCGGTAACCACCAGAGGTGACAGAAAGATTGAAGCAGATGAGAAATTTCGCTTACTATTGAATCCTTTGCTTCAGGATTTTGGCGGACGCTTAACCATATCAACTCCTTACGTGGAAACCACTATAGTAAATGACGACTCTGCAAACATTGTTATTCATAAAATAGATGGAAAAGAAGGAAGTCAGGACGCGAGGTTTACCGTTGGTTTTGATGGTGGTTATAGTGTTGATGTTCCAATAAGTATTCCATACACATTGGGAGGAACAGCGCAAAATCCTGGAGATTATACAGGGGTAAGCTCAGGCATTTTAACAATCAATCCGGGGCAAAGCTATACACAATTAGATCTGAGTGTAGTGGATGATAATTTGGTTGAAAATACAGAAACGGTAACTATCACTTTAGCCAATACAGGACTTCCTTATGGAATTTTATTTACCGAACAACAGAAAACATTAGCTATTGTAGATAATGATGAAGCCAGGATCAGTATAACAGATGCTTCAGTGATAGAAGGAAATGAAAGCGATAATTACCTTGTATTTAATGTTACGCTGACGGGTGCAGACATTCAGGACGCTTTTTCGCTTCCTTTTACAATTTCTGACGGGACAGCTACAGTTAACCAGGATTACACACTGCCAGCATCCAGTATTTTAAATTTCAATGGGACGGCAGACAGAGCGAAACAGATACAGGTTCTGGTAAAGGGAGATCTGGTAATAGAAAAAGACGAAACATTGCAAGTCACTCTGGGGGCCTTGTCCAGCAATTTTGAAGGCAGATTAACTGTTGATGATGCAACTGCAACCGGAACAATTATTAATAACGACAAAGGTATTATTCAGATCACTTCATCTGATGGTGATGAGGAAGGAGAAATTTCTGGAAAATTCCGTTTTACTTTCCTGAATGGCGTAACGTCAGACGAACCCACCATCATTAATTTTAATCTGGGAGGTTCGGCGGAAAATCCTGCTGATTATACTACTGCCAATCCTGCATCCATTACCATTCCAGCTTTTGCAAGTGATGGGGAAATAGAAATAGAAGTAGAAGATGACAGTATTATAGAAAATACGGAACCTGTTATACTCACTACAATGGGAATCGGTACAGTTTATCCTACGAATATTTCTGTAGCTAACTCTCCACAAACCGTTAATATACTGGATAATGACAGGGGTGATCTTGTGCTGACAACTGAGCCGGATGTGATGGAAGGGGCAGACGGAGAAACTAAAACCGTTAAATTTAAAGTAAAACTGACCAAGGCAACGGCCGATCCTTTCAGTGTAAATTATCAGTTTACAGATATTATCGCAACAAATGGTAACGACTATCAGGCAAGCAATGGTACCTGGAATTTTAGCGGAAATGAAGGAGAAGAAAAAGAAGTATCTGTTACCATCATCGGGGATTATAAAATAGAAGAAAATGAAACTTTCCGATTTCAGTTTAATACTCTGGCAAATTTGTATAACGGTGCGCTGAGTATTCCCAATAATACGGCTATTTTTACGATTATAAATGACGATAACGCCCAGCTAAGCATAACCAAACAAGATGGGGAAGAAGGCGGAAATGATGGCTATTTTACCATAAGTTTTCCGAATGATTATACATCGGATCGTCCTATACAAATTGGATACAGTTTAAGCGGGGCACAGTCAAGTGAAGATTTTAAGGCTTTGCCAGGCACAATAATATTGCCTGCGAATACCAACTCCATTAACATCCCGATAGAAATAATAGACGATGCCAAAATAGAAGGCGATGAGTTTGTGACGATTACCGCAAACATTGTTACTCCTGTTTATGGAATTACTTTTGCCAACAATACCAACACATTAAAAATTACAGATAACGATAAAGGTAAAGTTTCTATAAGCAATGTTACGGTTGCCGAACAGCATAGTGGCGAGCACACGCTCTCTTTTGATGCTGTGCTGGATACCGAAACGGCAACCACGTTTAGTGTAAATTATAAGACTGAAGACGGAACGGCAATAGCCGGGGAAGATTACGAAGCTAAAACGGGAACAATAACATTTGGCGGTGCAAAAGACGAAATACAGCATATACAGATTAAATATTACGGCGATAAAAAAGTAGAGGCGGATGAAACATTTAAAGCCATTCTGCAATCGCTTAGCAAAACTTTTGACGGTCACCTGGCTATTAGTACAACAGCACATACAGGAATAGCTACGTTAGAAAATGACGATAGTGCGGTGGTGTCAGTTGATGCAACCAACGGTTCAGAGAACGGCACAAAAGGTATATTTAGATTTTATTTGGAAAACGGTGCAACATCCGATAAACCTATTACGGTAAATTATCAACTGGATGGTACTGCATTAAATATATCTGCGAAGAAAGATTATGATATCACGCATTTGACTTCTGTAACTATTCCGGCAGGGCAAGACCACGTTGATGTAGAATTAACCATTGTGAATGATGAAATTGTAGAAGGTACTGAAACCGTTGAGCTTACAAACCTGCAATTGTTTAGCGATTATGATAGTGAAATCACCTTATCGTCAACTATTCCTGTTTTAAATATAATCGATAATGATACCGCACAGCTTACTATTATAGCGGTAGATGAACTGGAAGAAGGCAATACCGGTGACACTAAAACATACCGCTTTACGGTAAAACTGAATGTAGAAACCGGGGATGCTTTTCAGGCAAATTATAGTGTGACAGATGGGACGGCCCAGCGAACAGATGGAGATTATGTAATAAACCCTACAGGAACCTTAGACTTTTTAGGGAACAAAGATGAACCGAATTATATAGACGTACAAGTAAACGGAGATGATAAAATAGAGCCGGATGAAGATTTTATAGTAACACTGGCTGACCCATCCAATAATTTCGAAAACAGACTGACCATTCCTGTAAAAACAAAGAAAGGAGTTATAAAAAATGATGACTTTGCGGACATCGTTATCACAAAACAGGATGGAGCAGAAGGGGGACAAGTGGGGGCATTTATTTTTACGCTGAGCAATAATAAGACGGTTGATGAAGATATTTACATTAACTATACCCTGGATAATATCTCGGCAATTGATGGAACAGATTTTACAGTTTCCGCTCCAGGTCCCTTACTGTTAAAAAAAGGAAGCAACAGTGTTACGCTGACCTTAAACGTTACTGATGACAATATTGTGGAGGGTACAGAAACTGTTAAGATTACCGCTCAGACACAAAGCAATCCTCGCAATAATATCAGCATCAGCAATCCGGAGCTAACGCTAAGTATTGAAGATAATGATGAGACTACACTGTCTGTACAGAATGTAAGTAAAGACGAAGGTGATAGTAATACTACCACGTTTACATTTACTGTAAGCCTGGACAAATCCACACAAAAACCATTTTCTGTAAAATATGCCACGGCTGACAATACGGCCATAGCCGGAGAGGATTATCAATCCACGGGAGGAACGCTTAATTTCAGTGCTTTATCTACTACATCGCAGACTTTTTCTGTGCAGGTGAACGGAGATAAGAAAATTGAAGCAGATGAAGTTTTTAATGTGCTTCTGAGCGACCTGAGCACAGATTTTGAGGGCAAATTGCATTTGCCAACTTTGCCGGGTACCGGAACAATTATAAACGATGATAAGGCAGTAGTCAATATCACCGCAGTAAACGGTGCAGAGGGATCTCTTACAAAACCTTACTTCCGTTTCGAACTGACCAACGGAAATACTTCCGACCAGGCTATAATCCTCAATTACAGTTTAGAAGGAACAGCAACCAGCCCTTCAGATTATGCTATAGTAACCAATAGCAATGTTACAGCAAATACGGTAACCATTCCTGCAGGCTCAACTTACGTTGATCTGGAATTTGATGTGGTGGATGATGAAATTGTGGAACCTACCGAAAATATTTCGTTTAAAACGGTGGGTCTCAATACCGCAAGTACCGCTTATCCTTCACTAATTACTTTAAGCAGTAACAGGCCGGCAATACAAATAACAGATAACGATTCGGCAGAACTGTTGCTGACAGGAGTAGATAAGGTGACAGAGGGAAATAACCCTGACATCACTAAAATTACTTATACGCTTAAGCTGAAGAAATCAACCCAGGATCCGTTTACTATTAAATTGGCGACAGTGGATGGTCTGGCAAAACAAAGTGATAATGACTATTTCTTTTCACCACAGGATATCATTCATACAGGAGATAAGGACAAAGATTTAACCCTCACTGTAGATATTATTGGCGATAATAAAGTAGAGCCAAACGAAGACTTCTTCTTCAGGATTTTAGGAATCAGTAATGATTACGAAGGCAGGTTGACTATTCCGACGCCATCAATAAAAACAGTTATAGAAAACGATGACTTTGCAGAAATTATGATTACTGCGAAGGATGGTGAAGAAACGCCAGCGAATAACAAACCGGGCATATTTACATTTAGTCTGCCACCGGGAATTACTGTTGATAAAGATCTGGAGATAAGCTATACTTTGGGAGGTAAAGCTAAGTCGCCGGCAGATTATACTTCGGTAGTTGGACCGGCAATTCTAAAAAAAGGCGATCATTCGGTAGATGTTCAAATTAACGTTGCAGATGATGAAATTGTAGAAGGAGATGAAACAGTCGTCCTTACGGCAACATTGCAAAATGCTCCTTATGGTATCCAGTTTAAGGATAACAGCAATACAGCGACACTAAAGATTATAGATGATGATTATGGCCTGGTAAGTATTAATAATGTACAGGTACAGGAGCAACATTCAGGCAACCATACATTGACCTTTAATGTCAGGATTGATAAAGAAGTTGAAAGTTCTTTTAAAGTCTATTATCACACAGAAAACCAAACGGCAATTGCAGGTGAAGATTATAAAGAAATATTACCAACAGAAATATCTATAGGAAGGCTACCATCGGATAATAATCCCATAACTGTTACCTATTATGGTGATAGAAAGGTAGAAGCTAACGAAATATTTAAACTGGTACTTACGGGAATAGAAGACCTTTTTGGTGGACATTTAACATTAGACCCGGCAAAGAATATTGGTCTGGCGACTTTGCTAAATGATGATGAAGCCCGGGTAAAAATAACAGCGGTACATGGACAGGAAAACGGAACTAATGGCAAAGCAGTTTATAAATTTACTTTAGTAGACCAGTCAGGAAACGAGGTTAAGGCCGATAAACCGGTAACCATAAAATATGAACTGGGCGGAGTGGCTGTTGCCAAAGACTATCAGCTGAATAATGTATCGGAATATAATGAGATTGTTATCCAGGCAGATCAAAGCAGTACAGAGCTTATTTTCAATATTATAGACGATGAAATAGTAGAAGGTGCAGAAACCATTGTCCTGAACAATTTGTCCGTTCAGTCAGATTATACCAATGAAATCACATTAGATGCGACTGTGCCGGTTCTGGAAATAAGGGATAATGATACGGCTACCCTTACGGTTATAAGTGATCCGAAGATTATAGAAGGAGACAGCGGAGAGAAAGATTACATATTTACAGTGAAGCTGGATAAGGCAACAGCAGAAGGATTTACCGTTAATTACAAAACGCAGGATATTACCACAATTGCAGGTGAAGACTATATTACCGAAACAGGAACTTTGATTTTCCTTGGTAATAAAGATGAACCACGTTCTGTAACTGTAAAAATTAAAGGAGACCATGTTGTTGAGACGGATGAGCAGTTCCGTTTGCTGTTCGAGAATCCGTCTGTTGATTTCTCTAGCTTATTGACTTTCCCAACAAAGGATGTCGTTGGAGTAATAGAGAATGACGATTTCTCAGCTATTGAAATTATAGCTGAAAAGGGAAAGGAAGGCGGACAGAATGCAAGTTTTACTTTCGGACTGACTAATGGAAAAACTATAGATGAAGATATTGATATCTCTTACTTTTTAGATAATATATCAGCAAAACAAGGAGAGGATTACACCATTGATCCATCTGAACTAAGTCCGCTAAGAATACCAAAAGGAAGCAACAGCGTAACACTAACGCTTAAAGTTGCTGATGATATATTAGTAGAGGGAACAGAAGAAGTGACCCTGACAGCTTCTGTAAACCCGAACCCTAAGATAGCACTTGTAAATTCAACCGTTAAGGCAGAGATAGAAGATAATGACAATGCGGTTTTATCAGTAAGTAATCCAACAATTACAGAAGGAGATTCAGGTACAAAAGATTTAGAATTTACCGTATCGGTAAGTCAGCCTGCACAAACTCCATTTACTGTAAATTACAGTACTACAGACGGAACGGCAAAAGCAGGTAATGACTATATTGCTGTACAAAATGGAATTTTAACTTTTGATAAAGACCATACTTCACAAACTGTCATCATAAAAGTAATTGGCGATAAGATTGTAGAGGCAACAGAGCAGTTTTATCTGAGCGTGAATAACCTGAGCAATACATTTGGCAATCATTTATCACTGCCTGATGCACCAGCTACAGCTACCATAGAAGATAATGATTATGCCAAAATCAGTATAACGGGAACAAAAGAGGGTAATGAAGCAGGGCTGGTAAACGGGCTGTTTGTATTTCGTATTTTGGAGGGATATGCTGTTGATAAACCGTTTACGGTAAATTATCAATTGGGAAGTGGTCAGGCTGATGAGGCTACAGCGGGAGAAGACTATACTAATTCTGCAAGCGGACAAATCACTTTTGAGGCGGGAGAAACTGAGAAGACACTGGAAATAGTAGTTATTGATGACGATAAAGTTGAAAATGAAGAAACGGTAACACTAAATGCGGTGCTTACAAGTGTTTATCCACAAGTAACTTTAAACAATAGTAATGCAGGTATTAAAATAAAGGATAACGATTCTGCTACTATAACTTTAAGCGGAGCAACTGAGGTGATAGAAGGAAACGACGGGTACGCAGAAATCACCTATACTGTTACATTGGACAAAGCAACAGCTACGCCGTTCACTATAGACTATTTTACCGAGGACGGAACAGCGAAAGTTGCGGATGGAGATTATCAGGAAGCAACAGGAACATTAAATTTTGCAGGGACTGCGGGTGAGCCACAGACTTTCAAAGTTTACGTCAAAGGAGACTACAAGGTAGAGGCAAACGAGCTGTTTAAAGTGGGTATTAAGACCGGAAATATTGGGAACCTTAGCGGTCGTCTGCAAATTGAGGGATCACCTCTTCAGGTAACGATTAAAAATGACGACAGCGCACAAATTACTATTAGTAAGATAGATGGAGAAGAAACTGCTGATCATTCCAAACCGGCACAATTTGTTTTCAGTCTGAATGGAAATACTACGTATGAAAAAGATATTATTATTCCGTATACACTATCTACCAATAGTGCAGAAGGAAACCTGATCGATTACGATGGCGCATTAAACGGAACGGTAACTATCTATGCCGGACAACAGCAAGCGAGTCTGGTTCTGCCAGTTGTAGATGATGCTATTGTAGAAGGAAAAGAAACCTTAACATTAAGCGTAGGTAATGTAACTCTTCCGGCAACCATAACCTTTGTTAACCAAAGCCAGACACTATCCATCCTGGATAATGATGAAGCTTATATTACCATAAACAATGTCAATGTACAGGAAGGCAATAACGGAGACAATGTAACTTTGGAGTTTACGGTTAGTATAGATAAAGCCACACAAAAAGGTTTCTGGATTAATTACCACACAGCAGATGGTACCGCGAAAGCCGGGGAAGATTATGTAGCGGTTTCTAATGGAACTATTAATTTCAATGCTTTATCAAAAAATCCCGAAAAGGTAAATATTTCCATTATAGGAGATACCAGAGTAGAAGCGGACGAAACATTGCGACTGATACTCGAATCTTTAAGCAATACCTACGAAGGCAGATTGCATTTACCTAACAATCCGGCGATTGGAACTATAGAAAATGATGATAAATTAAAAATAGATCTTTCCGGTACAGACGGAAAAGAAGAAAAAACGGTTAAAGGAACATTTAAATTTACTTTGCTTGATGGAGTAACGATAGACAAACCATTAACCATTAAATATACTTTAGGCGGAGAAGCAAAAGACAACAGTATAGATTATAATGATTTGCCAACAGCGGGAACTTTGGTGATTCCGGCGGGAGTAAATAGTGGAACAGTAGACATTAATGTCATAGATGATAGTATTATTGAAGACAAAGAAGATATAATCATCAATGCAGAATTGGAGAATAGCCCTTATCCTAATAATATAATCTTAAATACCGATACGCATACTATTTATATAGAAGATAACGATTCTGGTACATTAACCATCAACGGACCTTTAAGTATTAAAGAAGCAAATAGCGGAAGTCAGATTCTTTATTTTGATGTGACATTAAGCCATCTTACTTCCAAAGGTTTTACGGTAGATTATGAAACTGAAGACGGAACGGCAAACTTAGCGGATAACGATTATCAAAAAGCGGAAGGAAAACTTTCTTTCGGTGAACAGCAGGTAAATGATCCTATTCAGATTCCGGTAGCTGTTAACGGAGATACGAAAGTAGAGGGCGACGAATTCTTTAAGGTGCTGTTGAAGAATCTGTCAGAAACTTATAATGGCAGACTTCGTATTGCAGGATCTCCGGCCATTGCTACTATTATAGACGATGATAATCTGGAAATCAATAAGACCGTATCTATCAAAAAACAAGACGGAGAAGAAGGAATAAGCGATGCAAGTTTTGTATTTAGTTTCCCTACGGGAGTGGTACTGGATTCGGATACCAAAATTAGTTTTGATTTAAGAGGCAAGGCAGTTGTCGATAAAGATTATACCATTAACGGATCTGCGTCATCCATCACCATAGAAGCGGGTAAAAACAGCGCGATTTTAAGATTAAAGGTAATAGATGACGAGATTGTAGAGGATATTGAAGATGTTGAGTTAGTTGTGACCAGAATAGAGAATCAGAAATATCCGGATGTAAAGATGGGAAGTAGTGCCAGCATGCTGTTTATTGAGGATAACGACTATGCGAAGATTACTGCACAATCAAGAACTATTTCAGAAGGAGATACAGCTGAAGGAAAAGACCTGCTTTTTACGCTAAGATTAGATAAAGAAACCGCTAAAGACTTTAGCTTGAAATTCCATTCCGAAGATGGCACTGCTCAAACTTCTGATAATGATTATCAGGCAGTAGACGATAAAGTATCTTTCAAAGGCGAAGCTAACGAACCTCAGGAAATAAAAGTTCACATCTTTGGAGACAAGAAAATAGAGGCCGATGAATATTTTAACCTGATTCTGGCTCAGCTATCAGAAACTTTTAACGGAAGGCTAAGCATCGTAAATGAAACATTGAAAGGAACGATAGAGAATGATGACAATACAAGAATCCTGGTTACAAGAACAGATGGAGATGAAGATGGGAATCCGGTAACATTTACTTTTACATTAGATAATGATGTGACTGCTGATGAAGCCACACTGATAGATTATGTAATCACAACAGAAAGTACAGCTTTAGGCAACGGGGTAGATTATATAGGCACTACCTCGGGAACAGTAACTATAAATCCGGGAGATAAAGCTGTTACACTAACTTTACCTGTAATAGATGATGAGTTGATAGAAGAGAACGAAACTATTGTACTAAAGGTAAATACCGTTAGAGGATCTTACAGCAATCTGATAGCTATACCAACAGCGAATACGACAGCTAATATTATAGATAATGACGTTGCCCGAATTAGAATCTTAGGCCCTGTTGAAGTGGTAGAAGAAGATATGGGTGTAACAGAAGCTAAGTTTAAAGTAGTTCTGGATAATGATACAGGTTCACCTTTTACCATTAGCTACAGAACACTGGACGGATTGGCAAAAGTATCGGATGACGATTATATCCCTAAATCAGAAACTTTGTCTTTTGGTGGGCAAAAAGGAGAGTCCAAAGAAATTACTATTCTGGTAAAAGGAGACAAGAAAATAGAAGGTGATGAAGACTTCTTTGTGGAGTTGTATAACCTGTCTAACAATTTCGGCAATCGTTTAGTTATAGAAACGTCAAAAGCTACAGGCGTAATTATTGACGACGATAATATTGAAGCCAATAAAATCATTCATATTACCAAAGCAGATGGGGCAGAAGACGGAGACGATGTGGTGTTTACTTTCAGCCTGCCTCCGAATGTGGTGAGCGATTATGCAACAAGAATACCTTATGCCTTGTCTGGTGGAAAGGCTATAGGCGGAGGTGTAGATTATATAGGCGATATCTCTGGTGAAGTTATTATCCCTGCAGGTGCCAACAGTATTTCGCTGAGGCTTCCGGTAGTTGATGATGATATAGTAGAAGGGCCGGAAATTGTTGAGCTGAAAACAGGAAATGTGATTAATGAAAATTACGGGGGCGTATCGGTAAGCAATTCGCCAATTCAGGCTTATATTTCAGATAACGACTTTGGAACCATCAGGATAGAAGATGTACAGATTACGGAAGGAGATCTGGCTTCTAAGCAACTTGATTTGGAAGTTATATTGGATACAGCAACGGGAGAGCATTTTACCGTCAATTATCAAACTCAGGACGGAACGGCTAAAGTTACAGATAATGATTATGTAGCCGTTAATAATGGTGTTGTAAGCTTTACAGGTAATGCGGGAGAAAAACAAACCATCAGCATTTCAATTAAAGGAGATAAAAAAATAGAAGCAGATGAAGTGTTTGATGTGGTGCTGAAATCCCTTTCCAGAACTTTTGAAGGAAGACTGTCTGTGCAGAAATCTATAGCTCATGCAACGATTCTAAATGACGACAATGCCGAAATTACAGTAACCGCATTGGATGGAGCAGAAGCCGGTGCCATTCCTGTTCGCTTTAAATTTAGTTTCCCGTTAGGTTATACTTCAGACATCCCAACAGTGATGGACTATACGCTTGGTGGCACAGCAACTGCCGGAGATGTGGATTATAAAGGAAATGTGAACGGAGTATTCGCTATTCCAGCTAATGCAGAAAGCGCCATTTTAGAGCTTGCGGTTATAGACGATCAGATTATTGAAGACAACGAAACCGTTAGCATTGCAATTAATGGTATCAGCACAAACTATCCAGCATCTATAACTGTAAATCCGAACTTGCCAACAGCTAAAATTACAGATAACGATTTTACAGTACTGACGTTAAGTGACCCGATTATACAAAATGAAGGAAATGACGGCGCTACCGCATACACTTTTAACCTGACACTGGAAAAAGAGACCGGAAGCAATTTTGTTATCAAATACACCACAGAAGATGGAACGGCCACTGTTGCAGATAAAGACTATAACAAAGCAGAAGGAGAGTTATCGTTTGCCGGCCATGCCGGAGAAGTTCAGTTTGTTACAGTTTGGGTAAATGGCGATTTAAAAATAGAGGCCGACGAGAACTTTAAGTTTAAAATATTTGACCTAAGCAACGATTTTAATAAACGTTTAACTATTCCCGTTACAGAAAGAAACAATATCATCCAGAATGATGATAGTTCTAAAATTACGATAACTAAAGTTGACGGAATAGAAGGATTGCAGGATGGTCAGTTTATTTTTAGTTTAGATCCGGGTATAACATCCGATAAAGATATTACCATCCATTTTAAACTATCCGGAACAGCACTAACGAGCGACTATACAGCTTTGCCTTCTGCAACAAGTGTCACTATTCCGGCGGGGCAGAACAGTGCTGTTTTAGACCTTAAAGTAGTTGATGACAATTATCTGGAAGAAACCGAGACAGTTGTTATGACAGTTACCAATATTGTTAATCCATATAATAATGTAACGGTTAATCTGCCGGTTCCGGTGCTGAATATTTATGATAATGATACAGGTAACCTGACTATCACCAGTCCGGCTCCAATATTAGAAGGCCATTCCGGAACCAGGAAGGTAGAATTTAAAGTGACTTTGGATAGAACTGCAGATAAACCATTTACTTTAAATTATAGCACAGTAGACGGTACTGCTACTGTGGCAGATAAAGATTACGAATTACAACGCGGAAGATTAAGCTTTGCAGGTGTTGCCGGAGAGACAAAAACCATAGAAGTAACTATTAACGGAGATATAGCTTATGAAGCGGACGAAACGTTCGGTTTAACTTTATCAGGACTTTCTCCAACTTTTAATGGTCTGTTGATTTTAGGAACCGATGGCATTGCCACTATTTTAAATGATGATTTTGCACCGCAGGCATTAGATGATATCGCGACAACTAACGAAGATGAACCGGTAACTTTCTCTGTTACCGCAAATGATGCGCATGCCGAAGGAATTAATCCGGCAACGGTGAGAATAGTAACCCAGCCTGCTAAAGGTAAGGTAGTGGTACATGATGACGGAACGGTAACTTATACGCCAAATCCTGATGTTAATGGTTTGGATAGCTTTACCTATAATGTAAAAGATATGTTTGGAAGGATTTCCAATACGGCGAAAGCAAATATCAATATTATTCCGGTAAATGATGCACCGGTTGCTGTCGACGATGTCTATTACGTTCAGAGAGATAGCAGTATCAGAGAGAATGTCTCTTTAAATGATTATGATGTAGATGAAGATCGCCTCACTTTTAGAGTAATTACCGAACCTAAATTTGGTAAGATAGAATTCTTTGATGGTGAAGATGGGGCGTTTGTCTATGTACCAAATTCATCTTACAAAGGGATAGACAGCTTTGAATATTATGCTTACGATCCGGACGGATTGCGGGATACCGCAACGGTTACACTTTATATACAGCCGAAAGTAAGGGTAGATTTACAGCCAGATATGCATGTAATGGTAGAAGGAGATACGCTTAAGGTAACAGCGAAACTAACCGAGTCTATCTATCAGGATGTAAATGTAACCCTGGATATTGCAGGTACAGCAACATTGAATAAGGATTACACATTACAAGGCAATTACGATGTAATCACAATCCCTGCCGGAGATACGGTTACCACTCAATATTTTGTAATTAATGCCCTGAAAGATTTCTTACAGGAAGAGGACGAAACCGTAGAGGCAAATATTGTAGCTGTTGATCCGGGTAATTTCGTAACCATCGGCGATTCTGCTCTGGTAATTATTAAAGATTTCTATCCGGAAGGTAAACCGGTAGGTCCTGATGAAAATGCAGATATACGACCAGATCCTTATATGTCTCCTAACGGCGACGGGGAAGGTAATGAAGTGTTTGTAATTTATAATATAGAGCACTATCTGGACAATGAAGTGGTAATCTATAACCGTTGGGGTAACGAGGTATATCGTATCAAGGGATATAACAACAAGGATGTTGCTTTCTCAGGAAAAGCAAATACAGGTATGATTGCCAATAAAGGAGAAGATTTGGTCGATGGAGTTTATTACTTTATAATTCATACCAAAGATTCGACAGGTAAACCATTGTTGAATAAAGGCTATGTCATTATGAGAAGATAGTGTGGCTACCTTGTAAACATTTATTAATCCCTCTAGAGTAATTCTAAGAGGGATTTTTTGTAATCTATACCTGTAAGATGCATTTTATACTGTCCGCAGAGTTAAGTGAAATGTCTCTGCGGGTTAGTCAATAAAAAAGAGTCTCCGACTCGATTTTATGTTAAGGGGAAGTTTTTAAACTCCTGGTCATTATTTAATCCGTAGAAATGCTATGCTTAACTCTATGGACAGGTAAAAATGCTACAAATCCATTAACTTTTGCCACATTACGTCATCAACAGGAATTCCCTCTTGTTCATTTTGTCGTCTGGTTCGCAAAGTTTTTTCTCCGGGATAGTATACTGTATCACCATCGATATTTTGAGCGTCTTTAGTATAATCGAGAATTTTATTGGCAATATTCTCATAATTGGAATTTAATTCGGGATCAATGCAAATAAAAACCTGAGAAATATTGGTCTCACCTTCGCTTTGTGTAATATCACCAGTTGTTTGCCCATCACTTAAAATACTGGCCAGTAAATCTAACATAATAGCTAGCCCAGAACCTTTCCACATGCCAACAGGCAAAGATCGTTTTGTCTTCCTGATAGCAACAGGATCTCTGCTTAAACTTCCTGAGTCGTCATAACCTCCATAAAAGCCAAGCTCTTCATGCTTTAATTCTGCTTCCTGCATTTTGCCATAAGAATATTGCGACATAGCCATATCTAAAACAATGTGTCCGTCTTTACGGGGAACGGCTATAATTAACGGATTATTCCCAATTGCAGGTTCTTTAGCCCCCCAAGGAGGCATAATAGCAACGGTATTTGTGAAATTGATAGCAATACAATCTGCTTCGGCAGCTTGCCAGCCGTAAGAACCTCCGCGCATCCAATGGTTGGTGCGTTTTAAAGCTACGCAGCCCATACCATTCTTTTTTGCCAGTTCTATTGCCCTTTGCATGCATATTTCGGCATTCAACATCCCAGGTCCCAATTGCCCGTCCCATTGTTCTATTACACCAAAGCTCTTTACCAACTGGGGTTCGGCATTTTTATCTACCCAACCTTTCCTCACGTAATCAATAAATACAGGAAAGCGGTTTAATCCATGTGAGTATACTCCATCTAAACTATTATTGGTAAATATTTGCGCTATAGCTGAAGCTTTAGTTTTGCTGAAGCCTGATTTTAATAAAACTCTTTCAAACTCTCGGAATAATTTCTGATAGGTTACTTTAGCCATGATAATAAAATCTCTTGGTCTTGATAGGCTAAGCTAAGGAAAATTTAATGGGTTTTAATATAATTTTGATTGAGCCTAAGATAGTCTTACTTTTGTGCGCAATGCTTAGAATCTGGGAAATAGGGAAATGAGGAATAAAATATTTACCTACCATTATGTAAAACTTATTATTACGTCTCTTCTAATCGGTCTTGTTTGTGCTATAATTGCTGAATCTCTAAAGCATTTAACCGAACATTTTGAGGAAGTGATTTTTGAAAGGGTTAAGTCTGACTATCCTGCGTGGTTTTTTATCTTACCATCGGTAGGCATTACTATAATTTATTTTCTAAGAAAGTATGCATTTAAAAATCGAAAGAATAAAGGTATAACAGAAATTTATAAAACGCTGGATCAAAGGAAAGATCATTTGCCTTTTTTTAAAATACCGTCTCATTATATAAACGGATTTTTTACGGTAATTTTTGGTGGTTCTACTGGCATAGAAGTCTCTACAGTGGTTGCTACGGCTACAGTAGGAAACGTAGCATATAAAAAGCAGATGGCAGCTTATGCTTTTAAGAGAGAAATGATTTGTGCCGGAGTTACTGCCGGAGTGGCGGTCTTATTTGCCAGTCCCATTGCCGGATGGCTGTTTGCTATGGAAGTAATTGCTAGAAAGATCAATAAATCTTTAATAATTAGTTGTACAACTTCTGCGATTGTAGCAGGTCTTTTCATTTATTTTTTTGACGGACATACTTTATTGCCTTTTACAATTGATAATTGGAAGTGGTCTGCTTTCCCATTTTTCTTTTTTTTAAGTCTCATGGGCGGTGCCCTGGCTACCTACTTTACATTAGCCGTTATTAAAATTAAAGATGGTTTTTCCAAAATAAACAACAATTTTATCCGCGTAAATTTGGGTGCTATAACAGTTGGTACACTTATTTACTTTTTACCATTTTTATTTGGAGACAGTTACCATGGGTTAAAGGAGGTTTTAGAACATTCTTTAGAAGCTAAGATTGGAAATTCATTTATCCTGACATTGTTGTTACTTGTGTTCTTAAAGCCAATAGCGTCATCTTTAACGTTGGGGGCCGGTGGCGATGGCGGTGTGTTTGCTCCAAGTATTGTTGCTGGGGCTGTTTTAGGAGTTCTGTTTGCAAGTTTGTGTAATAAATTTTTTGGAACGCACTTATTAGTATTGAATTTTGCTTTGGTTGGTGCAGCGGCCACATTGTCAGCGGCGATTCATGCGCCTTTAACCGCTTTATTCTTGGTCTGCAATCTTGTTCCAAATGGGTTCAGTCTGTTTCTTCCGCTGCTTTTGGCGGCCTTCGTTGCTAAATCATTCGCGGTACTTTTATTGCCTTATAACGTTTATACTTACAATTTGAATTCGGGGCATAGTCAAAAGTAATTTGCTTATGCCGGTTTTTTAGAGAGAGATAAAAGAATAGGGGCGATTAGTAATCACTTATTAGATGTATCCCCACTCGATACACTTTTTTATCAGCTCAGAACTATTCTTAGTTTGTGTCTTTTTTAAGATATTTTTTCTATGTGTGCGTACAGTATGATCAGACAGCATTAAAAAATCAGAAATTTTCCTGCTGGATAATCCCTTAGCTATCAGGTGAAGTATTTCCAGCTCTCTCTTACTCAGATTTTCCGGGCAACAGGTGTCCAGCGAAAGTGTTTTAGTATAATGCATTTGATAAAAATCGTTACGTTCGCCTACACCTGATACCAAAACAATATAATTATTTACCGGGTTTAGATGGTGGATATTGGTGTGGATATTCACTGTCTGCATCAATCGCCCGTCCTGACTTTTTCTGGTATGAAGTGCCTGATGGTGGAACATTTGATACTCGCCATTAGGTGTTTTCATCCTAAAACAATAGCTGCTTTTGAGATTCATCTGATGCTCAAAACCAATTTCTTTTATCTTTTCTATAGACATTCTTTCTGCTTCCATCACGAATGGAATATCTTCCGGATGAATCAGATTAATAATCTCTTTTAAATGCGATGGATATTGTTTAAGTCCATGGAGTTTAAGGACATTCTCATGAAAGTTGGACACTGTTCCGTCATATAAATTTATTACGTAGTAATAGAATTCTCCAACAGCAAATATCTCAGCTATGAAATTTTCTATCGATGGAACCTCCAATAGCGCATTTTCTTTTCCGAAAATTTCAGGATAATCATCCCATACTTTACTAAGAAGGTGTGTTTCGGTTTTCATGGTTAGTATATAACATCAGGGGGTGAAAATACTTAATTTTATTAAAGAGATAAATACCTGAATTTTGTTTTTTTCATACTCGGGTTTGATTAATAGAGAATTAACAAATTTTGAAGCAGGAGTCTCAAATTAGAGATTCTATTGTAAAGAAACTGTTAATGATGGGTGAAATATGGAATAAAAGTAACTCATAGGGAGCTCTTCCGTATAAGATTATGTAAATTAATCTGTGGGTTGAGCATGAGGAAAATTTCCCTTATTGTAGTATTATGTATATTGTATTTGGTTTCTTACAGCCAACAACAAGCTATGTATACGCAATATATGTTCAATACTTTAGCTATAAACCCTGCTTATTCCAGCTTAGACGATGCTTTTACCATCACAGGGGTTTCCAGAATGCAATGGGTTGGTTTTAAAGGAGCGCCAAGAACACAGACTTTAACCCTGCATACTCCAATTAATGACTCGAATACTTCAATTGGGGCTATATTGATTAATGACCAGATTGGAGAAGTTATACAGGAGACAGGCGGATATCTATCTTTGGCGCAAAGGGTAGAGATTTTTGACGAGACATTTCTGTCGGTTGGATTTAATGGCGGTGTAAGTAGTTTTAAAGCGAGTTATTCGGATAATTATAACTACAGTCCGGGCTCAATAAACGATCCGGTATTTCAGAATTCTAAAGAAATGCGGGCGAATTTTGGATTTGGAGTAATGCTTTTTTCCGAAAAATACTATTTAGGTTTTTCTTCACCTCATTTTTATTATCGTGATATCGCTTCATTAGGTAAAGAAGCAGCGAGTACAAAGTACAGGCCGCATTATATGGTGCAGGCAGGCTATCTATTGCAGTTGGGTGAAAATTTCAAGTTTAAACCTAATTTTTTGGCAAAATATGTAAACGGATCGCCTGTGCAAATGGATTTTAACGCAAATCTGCTAATTAGTGAAACGATTTGGGTGGGAGCCTCATACAGAACAAAGGAATCATTCGATTTAATGGCTTCTTTCTTTATTACACCAAGTATTCAGTTTGGATATTCTTACGATTTTACCAATACAGAGTTAGCGAAAATACAGAAAGGCAGTCACGAAATAATGCTAAAAGCCAGAATCTTCGGTAAAACCAAAGACCAGACTTCCTGCTATTTTTAACAATTCATCATCAATTTCCTACTACCTGTAACCAGTAAGAAATTTGGTAACTAATCTAAGCGCCATAAGTGGCAAACTTTTTAGTCTCAAGAATTAGTTCTGTTCTACCGCTGTCCGATTGTTCCTTTAACTCCAGAGATTTAATACTGGGAGAATCTATTTCGTACAAAGCTTCATATACCTGATTTCTGTTTACTCTTTTTCCGTTTAAAATCAGGTTATAATTTGTGTCAAATTTATAGGTGTCCAGTTTCTCAAATCTCTTTTTTGCTTCGGGGAACCTTTCAGAAATAACATTTGCAAAAGCTTTTAATACAAAATCTTTTGTGAAAACATTTACTTCTCCATTTTCTAATTTTTTGACAAAAGCGACTTCGGTCTTTTTCTGCTTCTCTATTTTCTTTCTGGATACTTTCTTATTATTTAGCAGATAGCTTATAGAAGAAGATGCTTTTTCTTCAGAAAAATTTCTCTGCTTTACAAAACCACCTTTGTATTTTATGAGGATATTGTCTTTGCTCTCGGTATTTTTATAATGCCATTGTATGTTTTGCGGACTTTGCTCTTTAGTTTTAGGGCTTACAGATAATAACCAATCCGGATTAATACCAGCTAGATTTACCGATATTTCGGAACGTTCTATTTTTCCTTTCCACAAGGCAGATTGAGCCAATTGGTAACTGAAATAATTAAAAGACTGAGCTTTGCCAGCGGGTAATTTATATTTTACAACTATTTGCAATTCGCCCTTCTGTGGAAAGTATATACGCCAGGCGTAGCCAGGCATATTTTTTTTATAATAACGAACAAGTGCTTTTTTATTACTCCTGCTACCGGTTATCTCTCGTAATGTTTTTGGAATGTAGATGTTTCTATAGCTGATATGCCGATTATTCACCAACACTTCAAAATTGTTTCTATCATACAGATTGACATTATTTTGCGATGCAGCTACAAAATTCATAATCGGAAGCCCTATTTCTGCTTCTACTTCGGCCCCGGTATTTCGCAAGTGGTAATAACACTCCACATAGCTATAATCCCTGTAAACGTTCGCAGAAATCCGTTGTTCAACAATTTGGATATTTTCTGCCTGCTTACCCGGAACAATCCCTTTTACATCAATTTGAATACCCTGACTATACGAAACAAAAGACAGGGTGCTCATGTACAATAGAAAAATTAATCGCGAAGTTATCCTCATCATTAGAAACTACCTTTTTAAAATCCCATTTCTTCTTCTCCGCCGGTGCCGGGTCTTTCTTCGGTTTTTCGATTTCTTTTTTGATTATTATTTAAATCTGTTTTACCAAATCTGTAGTTAATGCTAAAATTAAACATTCTGCCTACTCTGCTACGTTCGAAATCCTGAATGAAATTTTGATTATTCGTATGCATACCAAATTTTCTGCTGTTCAGGATATCCTGCATATTAAAACCCAGGCTGGCTTTACGTCCAAAAATATCATATTTTACGCCAGCATCCAAGCTCATCATCTTTTGCATTCTCCCTTGCGATGTTGTTCTTGGTGCCATATAGAAAAAATTGGCCTGTGCCGCCAACGCTTTTGTTATGGAAAGCGTAGAATTTAAACTTCCGTTCCAGTTAAAACCATCATTATCGTTAATACCCAGACTTTCGTCGCCTTTGAAATAAGACTGGAAGAAATTCAGATTTCCGGTAATGCTCCAACTTTTAGTAATGTTAGCCCGGCTAATTAATTCCAGTCCGGCAGATCTGCTTCTGGCAATATTGTAAAATTCTGATATTGTACCTCCATTTTGATCTGGATTTTCTCTTCTGATACTCTGTACAACATCATTAACCTGTCTAAAGTAAACAGAAGAAGTAAAAGTTACCAGTTTCCAGAATTTTGCATAGCTGAATTCATAAGCATGTATATCCTCTGGTTTCAGGTTGGGATTTCCTATACGGATGTTATATCTGTCAGAAACGTCTGGAAACGGGTTTACCTGCCAGCCTCTTGGCCTGTTTACCCTCCTGGAGTAACTTAATTGCAGCTGATTGTCTCCTTTCAATTTTTGCGTTAAATAAATACTCGGATAAACCCTCAGATAATCCAATCGGCCAGAACTTCTTTGCATTATATTATTGTTGTCCAAACCAGAAATGTCGGTGTTTAAATAAGCCTGTTCTGCTCTTAAACCAACCTGAACGCCAAAATTATTGGTAAGCTGATTCTGGTAATTTGTGTATACTGCATGAACAATATCTTCCAGTTCAAACAAATTGCTTAGCGTTCTGTCCCTATCATAAACATTGGAGTTCAGGAGTAAAGTATCCGAAACCTGGTCTTCGTCATTATATCTTAATGTTGTTCTGTAACCAGTCTCCAATTTGCTCGTTTTAGAAAAGGGTTTCGTATAGTCAATCTGGAAGTTCCAGTTTTTGCTTTTTTGGTTAACATCGTTCAAACGGTTCATGCCCAGTCTGTCTGCAGACGGTTGCTGATTGTTATCAAAAAATTCTTGCACAATATTGGCATTTTCATCCTCAGTTCTGTTTCCAAAAGAAAAGTTTGCACTCAGTTCTTCTCCGTCTGTTTTGAATTTATGATAAAAATCCAGATTGAGATCATATCCTTTATTGTCTTCGGTTTCCAGATTAAATCCAGGCCCCCGGTCTACAATTTCGTTATTGCTTCCGTAAAACAGCTGGGTAAGACCTTCATAATCTCTTTCCTTTTGTAAGTTTAAATTCCCCGAAAGACCTAAACTTGTCTTCGGAGTAAAGAAGTATTCGGTACCTAATTTTATCGTGTGATTCCGGTTAAATCTGTTACGTATTTGAGTGGAAGATGTAAACGGCGTTACATTATTATTGAGAAATTGGGTTGAATTAAAGCCTGCTCCGCGTCTGTCTCCTTCCCTGTAATTATAATTTCCGGACAGATTCCATTTTTCATTCCTGTAATTTATTCCCATTCCGCCGTTATAGTTCTCATATCGTCCGGCAGAAAGATTTACATTACCGTTAAAGCCCGCATTTTTACTTCTTTTTAGAACAATGTTTATGATTCCCGATTGTCCCTCCGGATCATATTTAGCTGATGGATTGGTTATTAACTCTACCTTTTCTATTGCATTTGCGGGAAGAGACTGCAGTATCGCTGATATATCACCACCACCAAAAGTTGAAGGCTTTCCGTCAATCATTACGCGAACATTATTGGTTCCTCTTAAGCTGATATTTCCGTCTAAATCAACCTGAACAGATGGAATAGTTGCCAATAAATCTGTGGCTGTTCCTCCCTCTGTAGCTAAACTCTGATCGGCATTAAAAACCTTTCTATCTATTCCTAACTGAATTACATCTTTTGTCCCTGTAACAACAACTTCATTAAGAACAGAAGAAGCGCTTTGTTTTAATTTTAACGAGCCTAAGTTGGTTGAATTATTTAAGGTGAAAGTTTTTGTGAAAGGAGCATAGCCAATAAAGTTTATTACAATTTTATAACTGCCTTTATTTTTGATGTTTTTAAAGGAGAAATTGCCATCGATATCGGTCTGAGTAGCTGCAATTGCCTGAGTTTCGTTAGCCTTAATCAGGCTCACAGTAGCAAAATCAATTGGGATATTGGTTTTCTCATCTACAGCTTTCCCTTTGAGATTTAGATTGCTTGATTGAGATGGACTTGTCAGACTCGTGTTATTTTGTGCGAAAGATGTAATATTAATCAAAAGCAACGCAGCAAATAAGATAAATTTGTTTCGGCAAAAAGTCATTATCGGAAATAAAAGTTTAATATAAGTGTTTGTGCTTAGACCTCATAGACTCTAAAAGGTTTAAATCATAAATATAATAAGTTTGACACTTTCATTTTATAAAAAAACAATGAAATATAAAGCGTACAGATTAACTATAGACCAATTGTTGGCAGAAGGTAAGACCTCTGGAAACGATCATTCGGAATTTATGTTGGAATATACTAAAATGAATGTCCACAGAATGAATCGGCTGGATAAAAGTTTAGTATTGAATGAAGAAGTGTTGACTACACTTATGCAACTGCAAAAAGCTTATAAATTTTTAGTTCTTACAGAAGCATGGTGTGGTGATGCATCGCAGATCGTTCCTGTTTTTAATAAAATTGAAGAATATTCAAATGGAAAAATAGAACTGGATCTGATCTGGAGAGATCAAAATCTGGAGATTATGGACAGATATTTAACCAATGGAGGACGGGCAATACCCAAATTGGTTGTTATTGACAAACAGAGTAATGAAGAAATAGCAAGCTGGGGCCCTCGACCGGTTTTGGCTCAAGAGCTTATGACAGAGCTGAAAAAGGATAGCTCCCTGGGAATGGCAGAAATCTCTGAGAAGTTGCATTATTGGTATGCAAAAGATAGAACCCAGTCTACACAAAAGGAGTTGTTAGAGCTCCTTAGGACTTTGAACTAGTTAAATGGGGCATATTTCATAAAAAATGGGCTTTTGAATTGTAACAATTCTTATATTGCGCCATTATTTTAAAACATAATTTTAAGAAAACGTATCATGTTATCTAAAATCAATTTTACAGAAACTCCAGCCTATGAATATCTTTCTAATCATCTGGTAGATATTGCCGATAAGCACTTAAGAGACCTGTTTAAAGAAGATCCGGAGAGATTTGAGAAATTCTCAATTCAACTTAACGATATATTGGTTGACTATTCTAAGAACAGAATAGACGAAAAAACAATAGCTTTATTAATCCAGTTGGCGAAAGAGTGCAAATTGGATGAGGCTATTAATTCTATGTTCACTGGAGAGAAAATTAACGAAACTGAAGATAGAGCTGTATTGCATATTGCATTGAGAAATAGAAGCAATGATGCCATTTTAGTTGATGGCGAAGATGTAATGCCGTTAATAAATGGTGTTTTGGCTAAGATGAAAAAGTTTAGCCATGCTATCATTAGCGGAGAGTGGAAAGGTTTTACGGGAAAGAATATCACCGATGTGGTAAACATAGGTATAGGCGGTTCAGATTTAGGACCTGTAATGGTTACCGAAGCACTGAAAGCTTACAAAAACCACCTGAACCTACATTTTGTGTCTAACGTTGACGGTACGCATATTGTAGAAACGGTTAGAAATTTAAATCCGGAAACTACATTGTTCCTGATTGCTTCTAAAACATTTACCACACAGGAAACAATGGCAAACGCGCACTCGGCTAGAGAATGGTTCCTGAAATCGGGGGCAAAAGAGTCTGATGTTGCCAAGCATTTTGCAGCACTTTCTACTAATGCAGTTGGCGTTAGTAAATTTGGAATTGATACCGAGAACATGTTCGAATTTTGGGATTGGGTTGGCGGTCGCTATTCTTTATGGAGTGCTATCGGGTTGCCAATCGCTTTAAGTGTTGGTTTTGATAAATTTGAGGAGTTACTGGAAGGTGCCCATGAAATGGATAATCATTTTAAAACAGCGCCTTTTGAAGAAAATGTCCCTGTTATTTTAGCTTTGTTAGGTATTTGGTATAATAATTTCTTTGAAGCAGAGACACAAGCTATTTTACCTTACGATCAATATATGCATCGTTTCGCAGCCTATTTCCAACAAGGAGATATGGAAAGTAATGGTAAATATGTAGACAGAAGTGGTAAAGCAGTGGCTTATCAGACTGGTCCGGTTATCTGGGGTGAACCGGGAACAAATGGACAACACGCTTTTTATCAATTGATTCATCAGGGAACTAAACTAATTCCGTGTGATTTTATCGCACCAGCAAAATCACATAATCCAATTGGCGAACACCATACTTTATTGTTGTCTAATTTCTTTGCGCAAACGGAAGCGTTAATGAACGGAAAAACGGAAGATGAAGTAAAAGCCGAATTAGCAGGAAAATCTGCCGGAGAGATTGCTAAGATTACACCATTTAAAGTTTTCGAAGGGAATAGACCAACAAACTCTATTTTAGTAAAAGAAATCACACCAAAAACTTTGGGTAACTTAATTGCAATGTATGAGCATAAGATTTTTACGCAGGGTGTTATCTGGAATATTTTCAGTTTTGACCAGTGGGGTGTTGAGTTAGGAAAACAATTGGCAGGAAAAATTCTTCCGGAACTAAAAAATGATGATGAGGTTACATCTCATGATGCTTCTACCAATGGTTTGATCAACAAATTCAAGAAGTGGAGATAGCTCTTCAAGAGCCGGAAGATATAAAATAACAAAGGCCGCTTAAAACAAGCGGCCTTTCCTTTTAGCCATGGATAGAAATACCTAATAGCTTATAGAATTCTTTTAAAATGGCGGGATGCCCTGGCCAGGCTGGAGATGTTGTTAAATTGTGCTCTGTAATAGCCTGGTCAACAGGTATTTCCTTATATATACCACCCGCAAGAGTGATTTCTGGTCCCACGGCCGGGTAAGCAGTTAATGTTCTTCCTTTTACCACGTTAGCAGCTGTTAAAATCTGGATACCATGACATATAGCGGCTACAGGTTTATTCTGTTCAAAAAAATGGCGGGTATAATCCAGCACTTTCTGATTTAATCGGATATATTCGGGAGCGCGACCTCCGCAAACATACAGACCATCATAATCCGAAAGATTTACTTCATCAAAACTTTTATTAAGTACAAAATTGTGACCCCGTAATTCAGCGTAGGTTTGGAAGCCAACAAAGTCGTGTATTGCAGTTGCAATGTTTTCGCCTTTTTTCTTATCGGGACATACGACATCAACACTTAAACCTACAGAAAGCAACGCCTGATAAGGCACCATAATTTCGTAATCTTCTACGAAATCACCTGCTAGCATTAAAATTCGTTTGTTCATAGCGATAATTAATTTTAAGCAGAATATACGAATAATTTTAAAGAACCGAGGTAATTTTTCTTTTTTTTGATGGTATCCTTACAATTCAATATAAATCAAAATTTAGCATTGTTTTACAAGATATAAGCTTAAATTTAGATCAACTTAATTTACATTTTGATAATGAAAAAGATCTTATTATGTTTTATCATGGCGGTAACTACAGTGGTAGCAAGCGCCCAAAAAAAGCCAGTTTTGAGTCCACCAGCGACAGTTCAGGAGACAATAAGTAAGGGAACGGTAGTTACAATCAATTATGCGCAACCTTCTGTAAAAGGTAGGACAATAGGTAATGAAATAGCACCGTACGGAAAAGTTTGGAGAACTGGTGCAAATGCTGCCACTCAATTTGAAGTAAGTCAGGACGTAAAGATCAATGGACAGGTATTAAAAGCAGGTAAATATGCATTGTTTACTATTCCAGGAGTAAAAGAGTGGACTATTATATTTAATAAAACCTGGGACCAATGGGGTGCTTACAAGTACGATGAAAAGCAAGACGCTTTAAGAATAGTAGCAAAACCTACAAAATCAAAATCTTTTACAGAAAAGATGACATTCACTATCGCAAAATCAGGAGATGTTGATCTTCTGTGGGGAGATGTACAAGTTGGATTTAAAGTTAAATAGCAAGGAATATTAGCTTGCTTGATCAATAAGTAAATCTAAAATATAGTAGAATACGAAGCCAGATTATATCTGGCTTTTTTATTTTAAGATATAATTTCTATGCTTCATAACTTATGGTACAATATAAACTATTAAATCAATAGATTATATAAAAAATATTGTGCTGATCTTCAGGTATTTACAGTGAAATCAAAAAATAATCTATACAAATTTCAATAATTAAAATACATTTGTCTAGTAATTCAATAGATTATATATTATTTAAATAAACCACAAATGTATAAGAGAAAACAAGTACAAAAGAGTTACCTTACCCTAACTAAGGTATTATATGCATTATTGCCCGTCCTGCTAGTAGGAAATGTGGCTTTTGCACAACATGTTGTAACTGGGACTATCAGGGATAGTAAAGGTCAAGCTTTACCCGGAGCTACTATAATAGTAAGAGGTACTAAATCTGCTACTGTTGCAGATGCTGATGGAAATTTCCGTATATCGGTGAGTGTTGAGCCTCCATTCTTCCTTAGGGCAACATTTGTTGGTCAAAAGCCACAGGATTTTCAGGTTTTGAGATTTGAGAATATTCCTGTTCAATTAACTCTTGTAGAAGATGACCTTCTGGAAGAAATTGTTGTTACTGCAAGACGTCGTAGCGAAATAGCACAAGAAGTACCTATTCCAATTACAGTTATTGGAGGTCAGGCTGCTGAAAATGCCGGGGCTTTTAACGTAAACCGTTTAAAAGAATTAGTACCATCTGTCCAGTTGTATGCTTCAAATGCCAGAAATACCACACTAAACATTAGGGGACTGGGTTCTACATTTGGATTAACAAATGATGGTATCGACCCGGGGGTAGGGTTTTATGTAGACGGTGTTTACCATGCCCGTCCGGCAGCAACATCTACAGATTTTATTGATATAGAACAAATAGAAGTAGTAAGAGGCCCTCAAGGTACTTTGTTTGGAAAAAATACTACTGCAGGTGCTTTCAATATCACTACCAGAAAGCCAAGTTTTATTCCGAGTTCAAAAGCAGAGTTGAGCTTTGGTAATTATAACTTTATCCAGGCGAAAGCGACTATCACTGGCCCTATAGCGAAAGATTTAGCGGCTAAAATATCATTATCTGGGACACAAAGAGACGGTACAATTTGGAACCCTGTTGAAGAACGTAAATATAGCGGCCAAAATAACTTAGGTTTAAAAGGGCAGTTATTGTATGCTCCATCTGATGAGTTGGAAATTTTACTAAGTGGAGATGCAAGCTTTCAACATCCGGCGGGTTATCCTTTGGTGGTAGCAGGTGTTACTACAACAGAGAGAAGTGCCTATAGGCAATACGCCGAAATTGTATCAGGTGTAACAGGTCTTGGCTATCAATTACCTAAAATAAATCCCTTTTCAAGAGAAATATATACCAATACGCCGTGGAGACAGAATCAATCCATCGGTGGAATTTCTTTGAATATTGATAGAAAAATAGGTAATGGTACTTTGACATCTACTACAGCCTGGAGATTCTGGAACTGGGATCCTACCAATGACAGGGATTTTACCGAGTTCTCTGCACTTACCAAATCACAAGGAAATAGCCGCCATGATCAATATTCTCAAGAGATCAGATATGCCGGAAATATTACCAGTAAACTGAGCGGTGTCGTAGGTGTATTTATACTTGGACAAAACCTGCAAGGTTTAGATCAAACAGAGGAAGTGGGTAGTGACCAATGGAGGTTTGTGCAAACCAGTAATACAGGCGATCAGGCGAGATATTCGACTCCCGGTTTACTGGATAATTTTGGAATAAAAACAAACTCTACTATTAAATCACTGAGTGCAGCGGTTTTTGCTCAGGCAGATTGGGAGTTTATAAACCATTTACATATTTTACCTGGTATTCGATTTACATACGATAAAAAGGATGTTGATTATGACAGACAAACTTATGGAGGTTTGCAGACTACAGATCCTGTTCTGCTAAAACTTAAAGGCGATGTTTATAAGAATCAAGCGTTTAATACCAGTACAGACAATAACAATTTATCTGGTAACCTCACCCTGGCGTACAGACCTTTGGATAAATTCAACGCTTTTGCAACTTACTCGACGGCTTATAAACCAGTCGGAGTTAATGTAGGTGGTTTACCTACTACTTCAACTGGAGAAGCTGATTTATCTGTGGCGGTAGTAAAACCAGAATATGTACAACATTATGAGTTGGGTATTAAATCAAAACCAATTGCAGGTGTCTTATTAAATGTAACCGCTTTTAATACGGATATTAAAGATTACCAAACCAATGTACAATCACCACAGTTAGGTGTAAATAGAGGCTATTTAGCTAACGCGGAAAAAGTAAGGGTAAAAGGACTGGAGGTTGATGGTAGTTACCAATTGCAGAAATCCCTGACTTTAAATGCCGCTGTTGCTTATTTAGATGGTAAATACGAGAAATTTACAAATGCACCACTTCCTTTGGAAGAAACTGGTCATACCGAGGTAATTGACGGCATTTCTACTCAAGTAGCATTTAAAGACGCTTCTGGTGGCAGATTGCCGGGTATATCAAAATGGAACATTTCAGGTGGCGCCGAAGTGAGTACTGCAGGTAATTTAATTAGTAAATCGGGAAGATTTTTTATAGCTGCTGATGTTTCTTATCGCTCAGATTATTCTTCAAACCCAACACCTTCTAAAGTATTGGTAGTAGATGCTTATTCTCTGTTAAACGGAAGATTAGGATTCAGATCAGATAAATTTTCCATTTTTGTGTGGGGAAGAAATATCACTGACACAAATTATTTTGAGCAATTGCAGGCTGCGGCAGGAAACTCAGGCTTATATGCAGGGGTATTAGGTGATCCAAGAACTTACGGAGCGACTCTAAGATTAGGTTTCTAAAACTGTCTTCACTTCAACTATATATTTGCAAAAGACTGTCCGATTTTGAAGTAAACCCCAAAAGTTAGACAAAAACTTTTGGGGTTTACTATTTTGGGACAGCCTTTATTTTATAGTGGTTTTTCTAATCCTCTATTTTGCAATAGATATTTGATGTCGGGTTCTTTACCTCTGAAAGCCTTATACAGATCCATTGGTTCAACAGTTCCGCCTCTTTCTAAAATATTTTTTCTGAAAGATTCTGCTGTTTTTGGATCGAAGATATTTCCTGTTTCTTTAAAGGCGGCAAACGCGTCGCTATCCAAAACTTCAGACCATATATAGCTGTAATATCCGGCAGAATATCCGCCCGCGAAAATATGCTGGAAATAAGTACTTCTGTATCTGGGGGCTATTTGTGGAATTAGCCCGATTTTAGCCATCTCAGTCTGCTCAAAACTACGCGGTTCAACAGGTTTTCCAGAAGGTAAGGAATGATAAGCCATATCTAATAATGAGGCTGCCAGATATTCGACAGTTGCAAAGCCCTGATTGAATTTAGATGCTGCTTTCATTTTGTCTATTAAGGCTTGTGGAATAACTTCCCCTGTTTTATAATGCTTTGCATACTGATTCAAAACTTCTTTTTCGAAAGCATAATGTTCCATGAACTGAGAAGGCAATTCTACGAAATCGCGGGTTACAGATGTGCCCGAAAGTGATTCGAATCTTACATTGGACAATAAGCCGTGTAAAGCATGGCCAAATTCATGGAAAAATGTTTCTACTTCATCAGGTGTTAACAATGCAGGTTCATTTCCATTTGGAGGTGTAAAATTACATACTATCGAAACGATAGGAGAAATACTTTTTCCATTTGCAGATTGACTCCTGTAGGAAGTCATCCATGCGCCACCTCTTTTAGATGCCCTGGGAAAGAAATCCATATAAAATATGCCAAGGTGACGTCCATTGGCTTCTTTAACTTCATAAGCTACTACATCGGGATGGTATCTCGGAATATCTTTAACCTCGGTAAAACTAAGGCCATAAAGACGTTGTGTTACATAAAATATTCCCTGTTTAACTTGTTCCAGTGGAAAATAAGGTCTCAATTCTTCAGCATTAAAGCTGTATTTTTCTTGCTTTACTTTATTGGCATAATAGAACCAATCCCAAGCTTCTAAATTCTCACCTTTATTTTCTTTGTCCATCATTTTCTGCATTTCTGCAGCTTCAGCTTTTGCAACAGGCAGGGCGGCAGACCAAAGATTGTTTAACAGGTCAAAAACTGATATTGGTGTTTTTGCCATTGTTTCCTGTAAAGAAAAATCAGCATAGCTGGCATATCCCAGCAATTTAGAGCGTTCCGCTCTTAGTGCAACCATTTTGGCAACATTTTCATTGTTGTCAAATTCGTTGTTATTGTCTCCCTTATGAGTGTATGCTTTATAGATTTGCGCCCTTAATTTACGATTATCTGCGTATTCTAAAAATGGCATTACGCTGGGATTGTGTAATGTAAACTTCCATTTACCTTCTAGATTAGATTCTTTTGCTGTTTTGGCCGCATTGGAAATCAAGCCCTCTGGAAGTCCGGCAAGATCTTGTTTATTGTCTATAACCAATTCATAAGCATTAACTTCTTTCAAAAGGTTCTGTCCAAATTTAACCGTCAGAGAAGAAAGCTCCTGGTTTATTTTTCTTAGCTGTTCTTTCGATTTCTCGTCTAAGCTGGCACCACTTCTTACAAATGCTTTGTAGGTCTTATCTAAAAGTCTTGCCTCCTCGGGAGTTAATTTTTCTTTTGAAACATTGTCGTGAACTTGCTTTACTCTTTTAAATAGTTCGTCGTTTAGAAAAATATCATCGTTGTGCTGAGAAAGCTTGGGGGCAATTTCACTGGATATTTTTTCCAGTTCGGTGTTGGTGTTTGCACTTGTTAAATTGAAGAAGACGGTTACTACTTTCTCTAAAAGTTTACCACTTTCTTCTAAAGCTACAATGGTGTTCTGAAAAGTGGGTACAGAGCGTACTTTATAAATAGCAGCAACTTTTGCTTTTTGCTGTTTCATGGCTTCTTCAAAAGCAGGCATATAATGCTCTGCTTTAATAGCTTCGAAAGGAGGAGCCTCAAAAGGGGTATTATATTCTGTAAAAAAAGGATTACTTTGTGCTATAGCAGAGGCATTGTTTAATGTCGACATACTGCAAAAGAGTAAAAGTCCGGGGAAAATATGTTTATTTCTCATATTCTTTTTGTAATAGTTACAAACATATTTATAAAAAGAAAGAGATTAAATGGTAGTTTGTAAAAAAGCTGTAGCACAGGAAGGCTAATGCTCCTTAAGAGTAATCTGATATAAATGTGGCCACTTTTTACCCGTTACGAATAACCTTTTTCCTTTCGCATCCCAGGCAATACCATTAAGTACATCCTGAGATTCGTCTTCTACAGCATCATTTCTAATTCCCATTAGATTAATGTAAGACTCTACCTCTCCGGTTTTAGGATCTATAATGGCAATTAAGTCAGAGGTATAAATGTTCGCATAGATTTTTCCATCTATCCATTCCATTTCATTCAGGTAATTTACTGGCCCTTTGTCGTCGTATACTTCAATAAAACCTTCCGGCTGATAAGTTTCCTTATTCAGCTTGAAAATTCTGTTTGTACCATCAGTATTATAAATGATATTCCCATTAAAAGCAAGTCCCCAACCTTCATCTGCATGATTATAAGGAATAGTTCTTAATAGTTCAAAAGTGTTTTTGTCATATTCAAACATCACTTTTTCTTTATAGGTGAGCATCAGTATTTTGTCTCCAATAACAGTAATCCCTTCGGCAAAATAGCGTTTATCTAAATCAATTTGTTTAAGTACTTTTCCATCTACACTCACTTTTCTTAAACTGGAAGTACCGTATTCGCCATCACTTTCATAAAAAATGCCATCGTGATATTCTAATCCCTGAGTATAAGAACTGATATCATGTTTATAAGTTTGTATAACATTAAACCCAAATTGTTGAGGAACTCTGGAAGTTAAAACTGTAATGTTCGATTGTATTTCTTCTTCTTTACCCTTAAAAAACACTTTCGCGGTAATTACACGGCTTCCTAAAGCAAGGTCAGAAGTATTAATATAAATGTTTGAAGTGTCTTTTTTAGTTGTAATGAGTCTATCATCCGCATAATACTGGATAGAATCAGGCAGATCTGCCGTTTTGACGAAAATCTTAAATTCTTCACCTAACTTATAAGTAGTGCCACTTTCCGGATATAAACTCATGCTGTCACCGGCTTTGTTATTTTTATCTTTGCATGAAAAAGCAGTCACAACTATAAGCGGTACTACGAATAGCGAGTTCAATGTTTGTTTTTTAATAATTCCAAAAAGCATCTTCTATGTGTTTTATCTCGTGTTTTTCTAAATTTTTATCTAGCAAAATAGCAATAATATCGAAACGAATTTCTCCCCGATGTTGCATAATATAAATATACTCTTCAGCTGCTTCGGTCAGCAATTTCTGTTTTCTGGTATCTACAAATTCTTCGGGTTCGCCAAAATAAGAACCTGATCGGGTTTTTACTTCTATAAAGATAATCGTTTTGTCTTTGTAGGCAATAAGATCAATTTCTGCTTTATTGTACTGCCAGTTTTCATCCAGAATTTCATAACCTTTTTGTTCTAAAAGAAATTTAGCTATTTGCTCACCTTTTCTTCCAAAATCGTTATGAAAAGCCATATTTATCTTGAAACTACTGTACCTAAATAGTTAGAAATATATTTCTCTACACTTTTTAAATCCATGTAGTCTTTCATCAGAATCATTAGATTAGCTTCATCTTTTTCATGTTGCATTTGCCTTTGCTTTTCTGCCATTAAAGCTAAAACTTTTTTCTTTTTGAGATGGAATATAGCTCCCATTACAGTGGATTTTAAATGATCGGATTCTTCCTTAACAGTGATACCATGCATATTATACCAATTCTCACTCAAATTATACGGACTTGTGAGTAATGATATGGCCATAGCAGATATTTCCCGGTCCTGATGTTGAAGAAAGTCCTTTTCTAATGGTAAAGTACCCTTTTCGACTTCCTGAATATAGTATTTTAAGATCTTGTCTAACGAGGTATTGGTGAAGGTTACATCATTCAGGTTCATGACGATATACGGACCAATATAAGTATCGGTAATTTCATCCCAATTCACCAGATTATGTCCATAGCTTAACAGTATACGAATCATTTCCTTTTCCTGCAGAAGATCTTCCTGTACAGTTTGTTTATTATCATCAAAGAGGTCTGGTGGCGGTCCATCCTCATAAAATTCCGGAGGTGGAAAATGTGATCCTGTGTGGCTTTGGCCAGCTTCCTTTTTAGACTTTGCCAGGCGGATTTTGTTCAATTCCGAAATCAAAATCTGCTCTTCCATTTGCAGCAAACCGCTACATTCCCTCACATAAACCGAAGCTTTTATCGCATCAGGAATCTTAGCAATACTTTCAATTACATCTCTGATGACGCCTGCTTTTTTAATGGGGTCATTGGATGCATCTTGTAATAAGATTTCTGTTTTGTAAAAAATAAAATCTTTAGTGTTAAGCTCTACGTGTGTCTTAAATGCCGAAGCACCAAAAGCTTTAATATAGGAATCCGGATCATGGCCATCAGGGAAGAGAACAACTTTAACATTCATTCCTTCTTCAAGAATCATGTCCAATCCTCTTAAAGAAGCCTTAATTCCAGCTGCGTCGCCGTCATACAGAATAGTAACATTATTTGTAAAACGGCCAATCAGTTTAATCTGCTCTGTGGTTAACGACGTTCCGGAAGAGGCTACAACGTTTTCCACACCAGCCTGATGAACGGCTAATACATCGGCATAGCCTTCCACCAGAAGGCAATTATCACGTTCCCGAATAGCCTTTTTTGCATGGTAAAGACCGTAAAGAACCTTAGATTTATAGTAAATTTCACTTTCGGGAGAATTTACATATTTAGGGATTTTCTTGTCAGTTTTTAAAGTACGTCCACCAAAGCCAATAATTCTTCCGGTGAAGTTATGGATAGGAAAGATTACGCGGGTTCTGAAGCGATCGTAAATGCTTCCTTTGTCGTTTTTAATGACCAGCCCGGTTTCTTCTAAAAATTCCTGTTTATAACCTTCTGCTATAGCGGCGTCATTAAGCGCTGTCCATTCTTCAGGAGAATAGCCAATTTCAAATTTTTTCAGGATTTCTTCTTTGAAACCTCTTTCTTTAAAATAACTTAAACCTATAGATCGGCCTTCGTCAGTATTCCAAAGTTTATCTGTAAAGAATTTTGCAGCAAATGCAGAAGTAATGTAAAGACTCTCTCTTTTGTCGGCCTCGGCTTTATATTCTTCGGAAACTTCTGTTTCTTCAACCTCTATGCTATATTTTCTGGCTAAATATTTTAAAGCTTCCGGATAGGAATATTTTTCATGACTTATGATGAATTGCAGCGAATCGCCACCTTCGCCACAACCGAAACATTTGTAGATTCCTTTTGCTGGAGAGACATGAAAAGATGGTGTTTTTTCACCATGAAAAGGACAAAGACCTATCATACTTGTGCCACGCTTTCTAAGATGCACAAAATCCCCTACGACTTCTTCAATTCTTGCCGTCTCTAAAATACGTTCTACAGTTTCCTTTTTGATCATGCTTAAGAAGACAAATTTAGCAGAATTTAAGAGGCTAATTCAATAAAAAATTAAAAGTTCTATATAACCTGTTATTTTGGCAATTAATTTGAATTTAAGAGTGTTTTACTGTTAAGAGGTGTTTGTTTTGCTTCTTAAGATATTTGTGATTGTTAATTAATGTATTGATTTTCAATTTGATGTATTGTGTGTTGACTTTAATTACAAAAAGATGACAGAAACACTCGCCGGTTTATTCAAATTTGCGCCAAAATCGAAAAATAAACTATTATGAAAAGATTATTTATTGCATTAATTGCTATTTCTGGTTTAGCTACTACAGCAAACGCTCAAGAATTTGGTTTCGCAAAAGGAAACGTTATAGTTGAAGGGAACATTGGTTTCAATTCAACTAATAACAAAAACACTGAAGAAAAAGAAAGTGCATTTAATTTTAACCCAAAAGTTGGATATTTTTTAACAGACAAATTTGCTATTGGAGTTGATGTAGCTTTCAATACTATGAAAGCTGAAGATGAGACAGTAGGTTCTGAAGTAAAGACAAACGCTTTTGGAGCTGGAGTTTTTGGTCGCTACTATTTCTTAGAATTAGGTAAGCGTTTTAAAACTTATACTGAAATTGGTGTTGCTTACGGTAACAATAAAACAGAAACAACACCTGCAACTGGAGCAACAACTATTACTGAGAAAGCAAATGGTTTCGCTATTGGCGCTGGAGTTGGTGCAAGCTATTTCTTAACAGAGAAAATTGCGCTTAACTTTGCTTTAGTAGATCTTATTGGTTACAGAAGCTTAAAACCTGACGGAGGTAAAGCTGTTAGCGAATTTGGCCTAAATGCTGGTAATGTAAATAACATCTTTGATGCAGCTACATTCGGCTTAACTTTCAAATTCTAATTACTAGAATAGAAATTTTTTAAAGAAAAGGCTGGTCTCCTAACAGAGGTCAGCCTTTTCTTTATCAAAAGTTATACAGTTTAAAAACTGTTACAATTTGAACTTTTAATAGTATAAGCAGTAACTTCCCTGTTGCACCTTCCTTTTTAAACACTATTTTCTTCGAGCTTTTTCCTTAAATATTTATTTTAGAAGCTTACAATAATAAATAGGATATGAGAAGCAACTTTAAGATAGAAGATTTAGCAGTTACTATACACGATTTTTTAGAGCGAGTAATCACAAAATTTGGTTTTGGCAGTTACGGGATGGTTTATCTTAAATTAATCATCATGTTGCTGGTACTATTGTTTATTGTATTACTTACTCATTTCATTGCAAAAGGAATTATCTCCCGACTTTTTAAACATTTTATATCTAAAACATCAACTCATTTTGATGATTATCTGTTAGCGCATAGATTGCCTGATTTCCTTTCCAGACTAATTCCGTTAAGTATAGCTGTTAAATTAGTTCCAATAGTATTGAATGATTTTCCAGCATTTATTCCTGCGATTAATACACTGCTGGATATTTATTCGATCTTTTTGGGGATACAGATCATCAGATCTATATTAAGATCATTAAGAGACTATTTGAAAACCAAAGAATCTTTTAAAGATAAACCCATTGATAGTTATATACAGGTTATGGTGATTGGGTTATATTTTATAGCCGGAATTTTAATTTTTACAACGCTTACCGGTAAATCTATAGTAGCTTTCTTTACCACACTTGGTGCTGCATCAGCCATTTTATTATTAATTTTTAAAGACACTATCCTGGGTTTTGTCGCGAGTATACAGGTTACAGTAAATGATATGGTGCGGATAGGGGATTGGATAACTATGAATAAGTACGGAGCAGACGGCGATGTTATCGAGATTACATTAACTACGGTAAAAGTCCAGAATTTCGACAAAACCATTACGACCATACCTACCTATAACCTTATATCAGATTCTTTTATCAATTGGAGAGGGATGCAGCGTTCAGGAGGCAGAAGAATCAAAAGAGCAATTAAAATTAAAATTTCCAGTATTAAGTTTCTCTCGGAAGATGATGTTGAAAGGCTGAAGAAAATTAAGCTGATTGAAAAGTATCTTAATGAAAAAACTACAGAAATAGCTAATTACAATGCCAGGATTCACGGTACTACAGAAATGTTGGTAAATGGTAGAAATTTAACCAATATTGGTGTATTTAGAATTTATATAGATGAGTATCTTAAAAGTAACCAAAATTTAAACTCAGATTTTACTATGATGGCCAGACAACTTGCTCCAGAAAATGACGGTTTGCCTTTGGAGATATATGCATTTACAAATGTTGTAATTTGGAAAAATTATGAAGCCATAATGGCCGATATTTTCGACCATCTTTTAGCTTCAGTAGCTTATTTCGGATTAGAAGTTTTTGAATCACCTTCTTCAGGCGATTTTAAAACACTGGTTTCTTTTTCAAAGTAATATTATTTATAAGAATAACCACCGTCTATTTGTAAAATGGAGCCATTTAGGTATTCATTTTCGATAATATGCAGTGCCAGTCTGGCAACTTCTTCTGGCTCTCCAAATCGGTTTAAAGCGATATTAGGTTTAATAGCTTCCCTAACTTCATGTTTTTTGGCCTTTTGCCAGTCTGTATCTATATATCCCGGATTAATGCAGTTGATACGGACCTCCATTGGCTGAAGAACCTTAACCATATTTTTTGTTAGTGCATTAACACCGGCTTTAGAAACCCCATAAGGAATAGAAGTTGCATGAGGGTAAACGGCAAGCATAGAGCCAATTAAAATAATATTTCCTTTTGTTACCAAAATATCTTTAGCATGGTTTAAGAAAAGCGTGGGAAATAACAAATTACAATTGAAAACGTGAAGTATATTTTGGTCCGGAGCTTTAAAAAAAGGAGATCTGTCCGTAATGCCTGCATTCAGTACAATTACTTTATACCGAGGAGAAATATCTTTTAATTTGTCAATAAGAGCTGGAATATCCTCCAGGTTACTATTGTCATATTGGATACAAAAATAATCCTCTCCCTCTTTATAGTTAACGTCTATTTCTTCTTTAAATTTGGTACTGTTGACATAATTGAAAACAACCTTATATCCTTGTTGCAGTAAAGCATAGCCAATAGAAAAACCAATTCCTCTGGAAGACCCTGTAACGAATGCATATTTCATATATTCATTTTTAGCCCACAAAGTTAAGAAGATACGCTAACTAAAAGTGTTGATATTCTGAAAATCATTTGCTAAAACTTGGTTTCTAATAAGAATTGAGGCATAATTTTTTTATAATTGTATGGAATAAATATTTTGCAATGGAAAAGATATATCTAAGTGATGCCGGACCTAAAGTGTCTCCTGCTATCTATGGTTTTTACAGATGGAATGAGCTAAGTAATGATACATCTTCAGAGATGGAGAGAATCGTAAATCTATGTTTAGATTTAGGAATCAATACATTTGACCATGCAGATATTTATGGAGATTATGGTATTGAAGCACTTTTTGGTGAGCTGATTGCCAAAAAATCTTTCAAAAGAGAAGATATTGTTTTATTTACCAAATGTGGTTTAAGAACACCGAGTACTAAATATCCAGAAGTTAGGGTAGAGCATTTGGATACTTCTGCGGAACATATTGTAGCTTCTGTTGAAAGTTCTTTGAAAAAATTGAAGACAGACTATATTGATATTTTCTTATTAAACCATCTGGATCCAATTGCTAATCTGGAAGAGACAGCCAGTGCGCTGTTAAAACTAAAAACATCCGGAAAAGTTAAAAATATTGGTATTACCAATTTTTCTGTTTTCGAACATCAATTGCTGGCGTCTTATCTTAATATTCCGATTGTTACGAATCATATCGAGCTGAATTTATTAAATACATCAGCTTTAGATAGCGGACAAATCGATTATATTAAACAAAGATATATGAGACCTTTAGCTTCTGCACCCTTAGCTGAAGGGAGAATAGCTGGCGGTACAGATGCTGTAGCCGTTAAGGTGAGAACTAAGCTGGAAGAGATAGCACCAAAGTATGGTGTAGATATCGAATCATTGGCTGTTGCCTGGTTAGTGAAGTTAGGCGCTCTGCCTTTAATTGGAACAAAAAACGATCAGAGGATAAAAAACATAGCAGCGTCGTTTGCTATTGATTTAGATAGACAAGATTGGTACGAATTGTATCAGGCCGGTAAGTAGAGGTGTTTTAAATACTTGGAGACATCTCTTTCCTTCTCCTTCTGGGGAGAAGGTGCCCAATGGGTAGATGAGGTTTTATTCAAGGGATCTTTCAGTTCAAGCGTCTGCTTTGTACTTTTAAACAGTTATGCATGTTATTAAACTGACGCAGGGTCTTCTTTTTTAGAAAGACCCTGCTTGAACGGTACTATAAAATTCAGACAGTAGCAAGTCATTTTTAGCGCAAGCATCTGCTTGTGCTTTTAACAGTTTATAATAAGTATTAAACTGCTGTCTTGCTCGGTAATTCATATCAGCAAGCGCAAACGAATTCTATAAGGCACAAACTCTATTTAACGAGTTTATTTCTCTGTATAATTTTTATGTGATATCAGAAAACTCGCTCTTTCTTCACTTTTAAATGGGATATCCCAATTTCCCTGATAGCTTATTTTTGTAGGCAGCAGCTCATCCATAAAGTAAGACATTTCTATGTTCATTTGAATATCAAAGCTGAAAGCCAGATTGTCCAGTTTCATATCTATATATCTACCCAATATCTGAAAATTCCTTTTATCGAAAATGGTAGTTAATTCCTTAATCATTAAACCATCTTTTGTCCAGCCGGACAAATCATCTTTTAATGTTACCTTAAAACGATAGACTGGAATGGAATCTAAATAAGTGCCCGAATAAAATCTATAATCATAATACTGACGCATATTGGCAGAGAATATTTCTGTTTTTCCCGAGATAATAGGGATACCTTTTACAGGCCTTCCCGGACTAAAAATTAAGGTCTTTAACTTATCTTTATAAGACTCATTCTTCTCGCCCCCTTTATTTGCAGGACCGGAGGAAGAAGACGGCGAATAGTACGACTGATAGGCATTCACAAAAATGTAATCGAACATTTCAATTGTCTTTAACCTATATTTTCCACTTTTTTTATGAAGATTTCCTTCGCTTTTATCAGCTAAATAGGTAATCTTCTGTGCGGATTTATTAGGATTATGTATGAACTTCCTGTAAATACGGCCATTTACCTTGTTTTTTTTGTCGTAACTGTAAATACTGTTTTCGGCCAGGAATTTATATTTTTTCATGGCTCTGAAAGCCTCGTAAAAGCTAGTGTCGTTAATGATGCGTTCTATAAAATCTTCCTGATTAAGTCCCGATTTAGCTGTCTTAATGACCACAACGCTATCGATAACGACACTTAAAATAGTGTCTGGATTAAAACGGGGAATGGCTTGTCCAAAGGAATATTGGTTCAGGAATAGGAAAATAGCCACAAGAAGACAAGAACGTTTCATAAAGGTCAGATAAAAGAACATCTCTACCAAAATTTCGATAGAGATGTTTTATAAACTTCTTAAGATGCCGGTATTAAAAACCTAATTGCTTAATAGCAGAATAAGCCATTAAACCAGTACTGATTTTTAGTGAGCTTTCGTCTATATCAAAAGTAGGCGTGTGAACCGACGACGTGATGCCTCTTTCTTTATTCCCGGTACCTAATCTGTAAAAGCTTGCATTAGAAACCTGCGAATAATAGGCAAAATCTTCTGCAGCCATCCAGATGTCTAAATCAATAACATTTTCTTCGCCTAAATAGTTAATAAGATTTTGTTTTACCTGAGCAGTTAACTTTTCTTCGTTAACGAGGAACGGATAGCCATTTACAATTTTAAAATCACAAGATCCGCCCATACCTTCAGCAATAGACTCTGCCATTTTTTTCATCTTAACATGGGCAGACTTTCTCCATTCTTCATCCAACGTTCTGAATGTACCATGAATTATTACTTCATTAGGGATTACGTTCGTAGCACCATCAGCTATAACTTTCCCAAAAGATAATACAGAAGGGATTCTCGGATCTGCATTCCTGCTTACAATTTGCTGTAACGCTGTTAATGTATGTGCCATAATTAACACCGGGTCTATATTTTCATGTGGTTGTGCCCCATGTCCACCTTTGCCCTTTATCGTAATATACAGCTCATCAGAAGAAGCCATGTATTTACCTGCTCTTATACCCACTTTTCCCGCTTCTATCAAAGGCATTACATGCTGACCCAAAACTGCTTCGGGTTTTGGGTTTTCTAAAGCTCCTTCTTTAATCATTAAGCTTGCTCCACCGGGAAGAACTTCTTCTGCCGGTTGGAACATCAGCTTTATAGTTCCTCCAAATTCACTTTTTAGCTTGTTTAAAATAGCAGCGGTTCCCAACAAAGAAGAAGTATGTACATCGTGTCCGCAGGCATGCATTACTCCCGGATTTGTAGACTTGTAAGAAACATCATTGGCTTCCAAAATAGGTAAAGCATCCATATCTGCTCTTAAAGCGATAACTTTATCTGACGGCAGATCTCCTTTTATTATACCTAAAACTCCGGTATTGGCAATTTCCGTAAATGGAATATTCAGCGCACTTAATTGCTCTTTTACATACTTAGAAGTTTCATATTCGTGAAATGAAAGCTCCGGATTGGCATGTAAATGCCTTCTTTTTGCTACCACATCTTCATGAATTTCAGATGCGAGTGTTTTAATTTTATCTATCAGCATTATTGATCGGCTTTTTCTGGATTAATACGTTCTCTAAAGATAAATAATGTAGGAAAAACAGGGCGTAAAGCATTCATTAATTGCTGGGCCTCCATCCTGGTTCTAAAATCGCCTACCTTCAATCTGTAATTGGGCTGTGTGTATGAAATATAAGTATTGTGCTCCGGATAGAGCGTTTTAAACTTAGCTTGCATATCGTAAGCCTCTTTTCTGTTTGGGCCAAAGAAAATCTGTACCCTATAGCCTGTTATAACCAAAGGCGTACCGGATTGCGATACACCTTTGGTCAATTCTATTCTTCTTTTAATTAAACTATCTATAAGCGGGTCTTTAACTTCCTGAACCGAACCTTCCTGCGCTTTTGTAAGACAGGCCGACAGAAGAAAAAGAGCCAGTATACCGATATGTTTTATTCTAAGCATTTGCGCCGTGACAGTTTTTATATTTTTTTCCACTTCCACAAGGACAAGGATCGTTTCTGCCTATTTTTTCTTCCTGACGTACAACAGGTTGAGTTTTTTGCAGTTCTCTGGTGTCTTCCATTCCTGCCTGCTCAGATCCAACTTCTGTTCTTGAACTTTTCAGCTTACTTAAATCTACAGAAGGTTGAGGTCTGGCTTCCTGAACTGGCGCTTCCTGAACCGGAATTCCTCCTTTAAATAAGAAACTTACCACTTCTTTATTTACAGACGCCAACATGCTCTTAAACAGATTGAAAGCTTCCATTTTATAAATAATCAATGGATCTTTTTGTTCATAAACCGCATTCTGAACAGATTGTTTTAAATCGTCCATCTCGCGTAAATGCTCTTTCCAGGTATCGTCTATTAAAGCAAGTACAATATTTTTTTCAAAAGATTTGATGACTTCTCTTCCATTAGTTTCAACAGATTTTTGAAGCGGAGCAGAGATCTGGATACCTCTGGTTCCATCTGTAAACGGAATGATGATATTTTCTATATTATTTCCTTTTGTGTTCAGAATCTCTCTTAATACAGGCAAAGCTTGTTGAGCAATTGCTTCAGATTTTCTACCGTAATATTCAGAAGCCTCCTGGAATACTCTGTTTACTAATTTATCAATATTGGAGTTCGCAAATTCCTGTTCTGTAATTTGCGTATCAATAGAGAAAATTCTGATTAATTCTAGTTTGAAGCCCTCGTAATTGTTGGTGTCCTTGTATTCCGCAACGATATCATCAATTACATCAATAATCATGTTTTCGATATCAACATCCAGACGCTCGCCAAATAATGCGTTTTTACGTTTAGTGTAAATTACGGTACGTTGCGAGTTCATCACATCATCGTACTCCAGCAAACGCTTACGGATACCAAAGTTATTTTCCTCTACTTTTTTCTGAGCTCTTTCGATAGAATTGGTAATCATAGAGTGCTGGATAACTTCGCCTTCTTCGATACCCATTTTCACCATCAGATTAGAAATTCTTTCAGAACCGAATAAACGCATCAGATTATCTTCCAGCGACACGAAGAACTGAGAAGAACCCGGATCTCCCTGACGACCGGAACGACCGCGTAACTGTCTGTCTACACGACGGGATTCATGTCTTTCTGTACCGATTATTGCTAAACCGCCTGCTTCTTTAACACCCTCGCCCAATTTAATATCGGTACCACGACCAGCCATATTGGTTGCAATAGTTACTGTGCCGGCTTTACCCGCTTCGGCAACAATATCTGCCTCCTTTTGGTGTAATTTCGCGTTCAGTACCTGGTGTTTAATTCCGCGAAGTTTAAGCATACGGCTAAGTAATTCTGAAATCTCAACTGATGTTGTACCTACAAGTACCGGACGACCGGCATTCGATAATTCAACAATCTCGTCTGCCACAGCGTTATACTTTTCACGCATAGTACGGTAAACTTTGTCTTGCAAGTCTTTACGGGCAATTGGTCTGTGCGGAGGAATCTCCACTACATCCAGTTTATAGATTTGCCATAGCTCGCCAGCTTCAGTCACGGCAGTACCAGTCATACCCGCTAACTTATGGTACATCCTAAAATAATTTTGAAGCGTGATAGTTGCATAAGTCTGCGTAGCATCCTCAATTTTTACATTCTCTTTAGCTTCTATGGCCTGGTGTAAACCGTCTGAATAACGACGGCCATCCATAATACGGCCGGTTTGTTCATCAACGATTTTAATCTTTCCATCGTCAATAATATATTCTGTATCCTTTTCGAATAGGGTATAAGCTTTTAGAAGTTGGTTTACTGAGTGAATACGCTCTGCCTTAATAGAGTAATCTCTCAATAACTCATCTTTTTGATGTGCTTTTTCTTCAGGTGTAGCGCTTGATTTTTCAATCTCTGCTATCTCGGTACCTACATCCGGTAAAATGAAGAAATGTGGATCTTCACCAGAAGCCGTAATCAACTCAATACCTTTTTCGGTTAATTCAACCTGATTTTGTTTCTCGTCAATAATAAAATAAAGCTCTGCATCTACACGGTGCATCTCTTTATTTTGATCCTGCATGAAATAGTTCTCGGTTTTAGAAAGTACCTGACGGATTCCCGGTTCACTTAAGAACTTAATTAAAGCTTTACTTTTTGGCAAACCACGGTGAGCTCTCAATAAAGCCATACCGCCTTCTTCTATACCAGATTTCCCATCATTGATTTGCTTTTTGGCTTCATTTAAAACTCCGTTAATGAAGTTTTTCTGTGCATTAACCAAACGCTCTATTCTTGGTTTCAGATCGTAAAACTCATGTTCATCACCACGTGGGATTGGACCAGAAATAATTAAAGGTGTACGGGCATCGTCAATTAAAACAGAGTCAACCTCATCCACTATTGCATAATGTAATTTCCCTTGTACCAACTCTTCCGGCGTACGTGTCATATTGTCACGTAAGTAATCAAAACCGAACTCATTATTGGTTCCGTAAACAATATCAGATTGATAAGCTCTTCTTCTATCAGAAGAATTTGGATAATGTTTATCAATACAATCTACAGACAGGCCGTGGAATTCGAAAACAGGTCCGTTCCATTCAGAGTCACGACGAGCCAGGTAATCATTCACCGTAACCACATGAACACCCATTCCCGCCAATGCATTTAAATAAATTGGTAAAGTTCCAACTAAAGTTTTACCCTCACCAGTACCCATTTCGGCAATTTTACCCTGATGGAGTACAATACCACCAATCAGCTGGACATCATAATGGATCATGTTCCACTTAACCGTATTTCCTGCAGCTAGCCACGAATTGTGGTGAATAGCCTTGTTGCCATCTATAACAACATTACCTTTTTTTGCAGCTAATTCTCTATCGAAATCTGTTGCAGTAACTTCTACAGTTTCGTTTTCTGTAAATCTTCTCGCAGTTTCTTTCATTACAGCGAAAGCCTCCGGAAGAATTTCATTCAGCGTAACCTCTAATTGCTTGTTGCGCTCTTTTTCCAAACGATCAATTTCATCGTAATAAGCTGTTTTTTCCGCTAAAGGCATTTGTTGGTTTTGCTCAACATTGCTTTTTATTTCGATGATTTTACCATTGATTTCTGACAAACTTTCTTGAATTCTGTGTTTGAAGTTTAAGGTCCTTCCCCTTAGCTCATCATTTGAAATGCCGGAGAGCTTATTGTACTCTTCGTTTATCTTGTCTACGATAGGTCTGATTGCTTTTATATCGCGATCGGACTTGCTACCGAATATCTTACTAATAAAATTTAACATTTTTCGATTAATTTGAATCTTAAAAACTCAACAATTACGCCATGTCTCAAAATAAAGTCAAAATGGCATCTTTGCGGGCGTGTAAAATTAATACTTTATTTAAAAGATTATAATTTAAATAGTGTTAAATGACATTATCAACCTATGTCGGCTGATTATTCTTTGCTTTTATTATAGTTCATACTTTTGGTTTTTACAGAAAGACAAATACAGACTCCAGGGAGGTGACACAATCTTTTAAGCTGTATGTTTAATATCCTATAGTTAACTGCTTGTAGCTTCAAACTTTTAGCTATCGCTTAGGCCTGAACCCCAATATTAATTGTTTTTTGCAATGTATAAACAATAGAATTTTTTATATTTCGTAATATATAAACATCAAACTCATATGAACGGAATTAATCTTGTAACAGACGAAAAGGGGAATACTAAGGCGTTGATGCTGGATCTGGTTTATTTTAAAAAAGAGAATATAAATGCTAAAAGCGTGATGGAAGCGTTGTCTAATCTTCAACAGCTGATAGATGAAAGCGTTGTAGCTAATAAAAAAGATAACGATTGGGAATCTGCAAAATCGAAATTAGAACAATTGAAGAACCTGAAATGAAATATATTATAGCTGCCTTTTTTTGCTTTGTAATGTCTTATGGGCATGCACAGCAGGATTCAGTAAATTCATCCCCGTTAAAATTTATAGGAGATAAAGAATATGCGTTTTATACCCGGGGAAATGATCCGGCTTTAGTGCTGATTGCGGAGTGTAACCATTATCCGTCTCCCAAAATTGTTTTGGAAAAGCAGAAACAACTGGGTTTAAATGCTACACAGAAGACACAGGTACAAACTATACAAACGGAGATGACCCGCAAACTGAAAGAGATGGGTAATTTCTTAATTGTAGAACAAACCAAGTTGAATAAGCTTTTTGAAACAAATAAAATAAACGAGGGTTCCCTGATATACCATACCAATAAGATTGGTGCTTTAGAGGGTGAAATGAGGAATGCTTATTTGAAAGCCTACCTTAGAACAAGAGCTATTTTAACTGCTCAACAGTTGAAAAAGTATCAGTCTTTAAAGAATGCGAACAAGTAATTTTAATTTTAGCTAAGTAAACGATAACTTAGCGCCCTAAAATTTTTTTATATGAAGACATCCTTCGACTTTGAAAAACCTATTGCCGAGTTGCAGCAGCAGGTTGAAAAAGTAAATCAGATAGCAGAAAAAACTAAGGTAGACATGTCTGCTACGCTGAGAGAATTGGAAGAGAAAATAGAAAAAGCAAAACAAGAGGTTTATACTAACTTAACAGGTTGGCAGCAGGTTCAAATCTCCAGACATCCGGAAAGACCATATACCTTACAATATATAGAGGACATCTGTGATGATTTTATTGAGCTTCACGGAGATCGTACTGTTGGTGATGATAAAGCTATTGTTGGCGGCTTTGGCAGTCTTAATGGTGAGACGGTGATGTTTATAGGTCATCAGAAAGGAGTCAATACTAAAATGCGTCAATACAGGAATTTCGGTATGGCTAATCCCGAAGGTTACCGTAAGGCGTTGCGTTTAATGAAGCTTGCAGAAAAATTTAATAAGCCGGTTGTTACTTTTATAGATACACCGGGTGCTTTCCCGGGATTAGAGGCTGAAGAGCGCGGACAAGGAGAAGCAATTGCAAGAAACTTACTGGAGATGTCTGTACTTAACGTTCCTATTATTTGTATTATCGTAGGTGAAGGTGCTTCTGGTGGTGCTTTGGGAATAGGTATCGGCGATAAAGTGTATATGTTAGAACATACATGGTATTCTGTTATTTCTCCCGAATCCTGCTCTTCTATTTTATGGAGAAGCTGGGATTATAAAGAAAAAGCTGCAGAATGTTTAAAGTTGACTGCTGACGAGATGCTTAAGAATAAACTGATTGATGGTATTATTCCAGAACCTTTGGGAGGTGCGCATCAGGATTCCGCAGTCATGGCTCAAACCATTAAAGAAAAATTGATTCAGGATCTGAAGGAATTAAAATCTAAAAATATTGAAACCCTGATTGCTGAAAGAATTGACAAGTTCTGTAGCATGGGAGTTGTGCTGGAGGATTAATTATAAATTTAGCATATAAAAAATGCAAACGGTTTATATCGTTTGCATTTTTTTTAGATAATTTCAGGATTCTACCAACCAGGATTTTGTGTAAGTGCAGGGTTTAATACTCTTTCACTTACTGGAATAGAATTTAAATAATCTCTGTCTAATTTAAAGCCATACCCGTTTGGAATGGTGTTTTTATATGGATCAAGGAACCCTTCATTATCAACCGGTGTTGTATTTGTCGGATGCTGGGATGCTAAAAATCCTTTAGGTCTTTTTTCAAAAATCAACTCATCTGCTGCTGCCCAGCGTAAAATATCCGGTAACCTGAAACCCTCTAAAGCAAGCTCAACCCGTCTTTCTCGCCTAACTTCATTAATTATTGGAGACAGTGTAGGAAAATCCCATTTCGGATCTGGGGTAATATTCGTTAATATTAAATTAGGCATGCCAACCCTGTCCCGAAGCTTTTTAATGGTCTTGTCTAAATCATCTTGATTAATTGTTCCCAGCTCGGCTTTTGCTTCTGCATAGTTTAACAAAACTTCTGCATACCTGTAAAGAATAGAGGGCGTCTCTTCAAACTGTTGGACATGGTAAATCATATTAGGGTTATAACCTTTTACAATGAGATATCCGGTTGGTGCATTATAATCTCCGGTAGTATTGCGTTTATCATATACTTCCTTCCAAAACTTATTTGGTGTACCGGTAGCAATTTTCCAGATGTCATCCGGAGAAGCAATGGTTTGGAAAAAGCGGGGATCGCGATTTTGGCCTTCTAATTTTAAGGTGCTATATCCCAGAAAATTTGGGTTGCCTGTAATTGGTTTTCCATCGATAGCCAAATAAGAGTCCGCCAGTTGTTTTGTAATCGTATTGCCAGAAGGAGTTTCCATCCTAAAGTTTCTGTCGTTTACAAACGCCGAACTCCCTCTCGACAAATTATTATCATATTTTTTCCAGAACATTACTTCTTTATTAGTCGAGTAATCTCTAAGAGCAAACAGATCTTTATAATCTGTAGAAGGACTGCTTGTTGTATAAATATCATACAAATTAGAAGTCATAATTTGTTCGGCAGCTTCTACAGCTTTATTAAAATATTTAGCTGGCTGAGGGTTTGCAACACCAAAATCAGTACCGTTATGGTATTTTTCCCATGTACCTTCATATAGGGCAACCCTGCTTTGCATTAAAAGCGCCATCCATTTATTTATACGTCCTGCACCCGAAGTTTTATCTGTTGTTAAATATTTAGCGGCCGAATCTAATTGTGCAATAATATTATCTGCTACTATATTTCTGGGATCTCTTGGCTTATACAAATCAGGAGATTCGGAATTAAGTTCGGTAGTTATCCATGGGATATCTCCATAGTCTTGCAAAAGGTTAAAGTAGATAACAGCTCTAAAGAAATATGCTTCACCTAAATATTGTTTGTAAGCACTAAGCGGATGATTTGCCTCTACTCTTTTATAGTTATCGAAAAAGTAATTGATACTCCTGACATTGGCAAAAGGTATAGATCCGGTAGATGAAATTACGCGTGTACCTTCTAAACGCTGATCGATATTTATTCTGATCTGATTATCGCTGTCAAAGTCATTCCCGTGATTCGCATACCGGGTAAAAATTGTGCTGTTATAGAACTGATTTACGTATGTTTTAAGATGCTCGGGATCTGTAAAAAATGCAGAATCTTCTACTTCATCTAAAGGAGACCTTTGTAAAAAATCTTTTTCGCATCCGGCTAAAGTTATACCAAATGCTATGAAACTGATGATTATTTTTAGAGATTTCATAATATAATTCATTAAAAGGTTAAATTAAATCCCATTATCCAATAGCGAGAAACAGGGTAGGTAGCCTGAGGCGCATTACCCGCATTTTCAGCAAACACGGTTTCAGGATCATACACTTTTGGAAGACCTGTAAAAGTTAGCAGGTTTTCTCCGGCTAGATAAATTCTGGCTTTTTGTAAAAACAGTTTATTTGATAGCTTTTGAGGTATAGTGTATCCAACACTAATATTCTTTAATCTTAAATATGCCCCATTTAGAACATATCTTGATTGTACCTGACGATTCTTGTTTGTTTGAGCGGTAAAATAAGGTTTAGCAAAATAGGCATTGGTGTTCGGTCCTAATATATTCGTTTCATTAGCAGGTCTCCAGTAATCAAGAGCTGGCGAGTCTTTTAGGATAGTAGATGATCCGAACGCCGTAAGCATACCATAAAACATGCCTGCATTAGTATGTGGGTAATAGTCATGTTTACCTACGCCTTGCCAAAACATATTAAAATCAAAACTTTTCCAGTTAACTCCCCCTGTAAAACTATAATTATACCTTGGAGAAGTATTACCAATAATGGTTAAGTCGCCATGGTCATCTAATGTTCTTGTACCCTCATTTATGATAGGGTTTCCATTTGTATCCAGGTATCTGTCTCCGTCAAGGTTTTTATATTTCATATCGCCCGGCCCCCATGTAGAATAAAAGAAAGTCTGGTTATACATAGCTTCTCCCTGTGTCTGTATTAGACCATCTGTTACGTAACCCCATATTTCACCAATTTCTTTACCTACATAAAAGTTATCAATTATGCCTTTTTCATTGTTAAATTTTAACACTGTTGTTCTGCTATCTCCTAAAGTAATTCTTGCATTATATCCAAAATCAGACGAAATACGGTGATTCCAGCTTAATGCAAGTTCAAAGCCTTTGGTTGTCAAAGAAGCATTATTAACATCTGGAGCTTTTGTTCCCAGAAGGTATGGTAAGTCTTTTCCCCTGGTCATCATATCATCTGTTCTTCTGTTGTACCAGTCAAACGCAAGCCCTAATCTGTTTTTCAAAAATTCTGCATCTAATCCAATATTTAATGTAGATACGGTTTCCCAGGTTATCGTAGGGCTAATTATTTTAGGAACGTTTGCGTATGGAGGGCGTTGCCCGTCAATTATCCAGTTCAGCTCTGCAACAGGATCAATCCTTTTTATATATTGAAAATAATCGTAAACGTTCTGATTTCCCAAAGACCCATAAGAGCCTCTTAACTTAAGCATATTAACATATGGTTTTACAGGCTCCCAGAAATTTTCTTTTGAAATATTATATCCAACAGATCCTGAAGGGAAAAATCCCCATCTCAGATTTTCTGCAAATCTGGACGAGCCGTTATAACGGGCACTAAACTCTACCAGATATTTTTCTTTGAAATTATAGTTTAAACGACCAAAAACACCTTGTGTTGTCCAATGCCATAAATCGTCTTCAACAGTTTTATTTCCAAGTGCAGTGCTTATAGAGGGCACTTCCGGAGTAATTAAACCTGACGCCGTTGCATTAAGACTTGAAAATGTTTTTTTATCCTGTTCGTAACCTAATAGTCCTTTAAAATAATGATTGTTGACTTGCTTTTCATAAGATGAAACTACGTTAAATAACGTATAAAGAGGCTGTGAATAAACAGATTGGTAAGTAGCACTTGGCTTACCTATATTGCCAAATGCACCATTGCCTAGTTCTACCATAACCGGCTTAGGGTTCACCATTCTCCTGTCTGTCTGCACATTATGGTTATAAGAAACATTTGTCTTCCACCCTTTTACAGGTTCAAACTCTCCTCCCAGCACTAATAAAAAGTCATTAATCTCCAGTTTATCTCTCCCTCCGTCTTCCATCATCCTTATCAAAGGATTTTGAATAGTACCATTAATATTGTACATAGGCGTCATAGGCGCCCACGTAAGAAACTCACCGAAAGCATGGTCTCTGCCCACAGTTGTGATACCCAGTGGATAGTCGGAATAACCTTTTGCATACTTTAAACTGGTATTTAAACTCAGCCAATTGGTAACTCTGGTAGAAAGGTTGGTTAAGAAATTATATCTTTTATAAAAATCATAACCATAGTTATACATTCCATCCTGGTCTGTAAATCCACCGGCAATATAGAACTGGGTTTTTTCAGTACCACCCGAAACATTAATGTTATGTTTTTGGTTGAAAGTATTATTTTTAAACATCAAACTGGCCCAATCGTAATTGGCATTGCCATTACGTCTTCCTAAAAAGATTCCAGAAATAGGATTGTTGGGATCATATTCATAAGGGTATGTTCCGGCCATATAATCCCTTATCCTGTTCATCTGTTCATCTGAATATATCGGGGTTGATACCAAAGCATTGGCATTCGCCTGGTTGTAAGCAGTTGCCCAGGTTAAGGCGTCTACCTGGCTAAGTGGCCTAACCGGAGAAGCTAATGATAAGGTATTGTTATATTGAACATTAACTTTACCGTCTTTACTTCCTTTTTTGGTAGTAATTAATATAACACCAAAAGGTGCTTTTGAACCATAAATTGCAGATGCTGAGGCGTCTTTTAAAACCGAAACACTTTCAATAGATTCAGGGTCTACATTATTGATGTCCATTTCAACACCATCGACCAAAACCAGCGGGGAGGTATTTACATTTCCAGAATTAATCGAACCAACGCCCCTTATATTAAAGTTACTAGCCGCACCAGGTTCGCCTCCTCTGGAATTCATAGAAATGTTAAGATTCGGTGACGTACCCTTTAATAGGTCAGAAACCTTAGATGCCGGCCTGTTTTCTAACTGTTCTCCAGAAATAACGTCAACGGATCCGGTAAGATTAACTTTCTTTTGTGTACCATAGCCCACCACAACCACTTCTTCCAAAGATTTAGAATCTTCTGTCAAACTTACATTAATAGTGCTCTGATTGTTTACCGGTATTTCCCTGGTGACATAACCTATATAGGTGAAAATCAAAATGCCGTCTCCGTCTGGCAAATTAAGCGTATAACGGCCATTTACATCAGTACTGGTAACGTTTTTTGCACCTTTTAGTTGAATACCTACGCCAATTAAAGGCTCGCCATTACTGTCTGTTACCTGGCCGCTTACTTTTACCTGAGCTATCTCAATAGCTGGTTTTAGAGATGTCGCATCTACAGTTTTTTCAGCACTTTTACCCAGTACAATCCGGTTATCTATAGTCTCATATGAAATTCCGTTAACATTCAAAAGCTTATCTAAAACAACACCTAGTTTTTGATTATTAACATTTAGAGAAACCTGTTGATCTATCTTTATGACATCCTTACTATAAACAAATTTAACTTTTGCATTTTCTTTAAGTGCGTTTAATACTACATCCAACTTATCATTTATTGATATAGTTACCTTTCGATCTAATATGGCCTGAGCATTGGTATCCTTGGCGAAAGTCATCCCGGTAAATAGGAGGGCAATGGCTCCCTGACTAAGCGTACTCTTCATAACTCTGGACCAAGTCAAACTTTTCTTTAAATAAATTTTCATAAATACATGTGTTTTATTAGAATAGGACAATTATTTATTAATCTAGGCTTGATTTCTGCTATCATCGTTATCAAGCAGTAAACTCTGGATTTAGGTTAGGTTAACTATTTTCATCAATCATAGGCTTATTATTTATGTTTTTTATTAAAATTATCTTTCTGCCGTTTATTTCATATTTTAGATCAAGAGATTTCTCCAGCATTTCTAAAATTGAGGGTAAACTCTGATCTGTAAAATCTGCTTCCAGGGAAAAGTTCAAGAGATGTTTGTTGGAAGTTGTAATATTTACTCCAAACTTTTTATCCAGAATAGGGATAACATCTTTTAATGGTATATTGTTAAATGTTAATGTTGCTTTTCGCCACATGCTTAATTCAGAATTGTCGTTTTCTCTTTCTTTTTTCAAGGCATTATCAATTTTTGAATAAGTTACTTTTTGATCAGGTTGTAGTATTACGCCTGCATCTTCATATTGTTGCTGCAGACGTACCGATACTTTTCCTGTTACTACCGAGACCTCTGCTGGAATACCTTTTTTCGCCCTAACAAGAAAACTTGTACCCAATACCCTTGTTATAATATTGTCACTATGAATAATGAAAGGCCTTCCGGTATCAGGTTTAACTTCAAAAAAAACTTCTCCGGACATGGTAATTTCTCTATTCGTCGATGAAAATTTCTTTGGATATACAATTTTGCTATTGGGATTAAGCCATACTGTACTTCCGTCTTCAAGAATTAATTTCTGAATGTTTTTTGATTGGTTAAAGGCAACCACTTCCGCACTTACTTTATTATAATGCTCGAAAAGGAAAATTCCCAGTACTACTAATACAGTTGCAGCTATCCCGCATAAAAAATAAACCCTGCTTATCGGTCTTTTACTATGATTTGAAGCTTCAGCTGATTGTAAATTGGTTAATGCAATGTTATTTTTAATACGCTGTCTTAAGCGCTGTTTTAGTAGTTGCCGTTGTAAATCGGATAGTGAATCAATAGGGTTTTGCTCGTCATCAAACGAATTATACCACTCATTTAAACAATGAATTTCTTCCGGAGTACATTCATTGTTTAAATATTTTGTAACTAATTTCTGCAAATCATCTTTATGCATAGGGCTTTTTGGTTAGTAATTGGTTAGCTTACGTATATATAGACAGTTAGCTAGCTATTAACCCTTGCTTATAAAAAAGAAATTATGTTTTACCTGAAAGATTTGGAAAGGCTAACTTTTGATGGATAAGATTATGAAGAGCCATGTGGCTAATTTATTTATACCGTAAATCTTAGTCTTTAGTTGTCGGATAGCCTTTGTAAGATGGCCTTCAACCGTTTTTTCGGAAATACCGAGTACGGCGGCAATTTCTCTATTCGTTTTATAATGTTTACGGCTAAGTTCATAAACAGATCGGCATTTTGGCGGGAGATGATTTACTTCTTTTTCCAGAATCTTATTTAAATCATTAATCAAAATGGTTTCCTCAGTTGAATTGTCATGAATACTTGCAGTGTGCAGAGATGCTTTATATGATTCTCTAACCATTTCTTTTTGAATATTATTAAATACCATGTAACGAACTGCGGTATAAAGGTAAGCAGCAAGTGAAGTGTGGATTTTAATGCAGTCTCGCTTAGTCCATAAATGGGTAAATAAATCCTGAACCGTTTCTTCTGCCTTTTCATGAGACTTTAGCCGTTTATAGGCAGCCGCGTATAAGGCAGACCAATATCTGTTAAAAATCTCTTCAAATGCAGCATCACTACCGTCGCAAAGTAATACTGAAAGTTCCTTGTCCGAAAGCTTCTCGAAATTCCGCATATTACATGCAAATATTTAATATTATTAAAAATACATGCTGGTTTATAATCAAAAAAGATAGAACTAATATATATGAAAAAATCTAAAATATTTATTATACCCTAACTTTTTTATCGAACATTTGTGGTAAAGAGTCCGAAGAAAGAGAGAAACCTGATTCTTATCGCAGGATTCTCTTTGAGAGACCACTGCTCCCGGATCCTGTGTGTATCTATTATCCCTCAACCAGAATGAATAACAAATCTTCCAAAGGAACTTCTTAAGCTGACGAATGGTGAAAATCCCAAAAATTAATTGGTATTAGGACAAATAAGAAAAGAAAAAACGCTGATAAGAGAGATCCTATCAGCGTTTTTTCTTTGCGAACTTAGCGTCCTTAGTGGTTAAAACTATCTTGAAAATCCAAATTTGGCTTCAAAAGACTTCAGTTGATCCTCTATTTTTTTATGCAAAGCATCTTCCTGATATTTCTTTGTCATTTCTTCAAATTGGGAAAGTACAAATAAACCTAATTGAACATCTCTGCCTGCAAGATTCTCTTTGGTTTTGCTAATAGAATATCTGTAATTTAACTCTCCCTGAACCAGGTCTGCTGTTTGGTCTAGAATCTCACTAGCCTCTTTCTTCATTCCCAATTGGTAAAGTACATCTACAATTTCGTATTTGCCCAGAGCAAAATTAGCGTCATAAACCGTTTTAACAGGTAATACCTCCAGACATTTGTTCATGACTTTTTTAGCGCTGTCTAATTTGCCTTCAGTAATTAAATTTCTGGTTAGCTCTATAAACTTATTCACAGAAAGGAATACCATTTTAGTAGATTCAGGATCCAGGTAAGATGCTGTTTTCATGTTTCCCCAAAGGAATTTATTCATAACATTATCGTACATCGCATCTGTATTTACCTCTTCAGTTTCAGAAAGGGCGCTGCTGTTAGCAATATTACTTTTTTCTTTAGGTAACAAACGTAAAGCAAAACCTTCATTGAACAGGTATTTATCTAAGCCCATGAAGCTGCTGCTAGGTACTGTAAATGCAAAGTAAACAGGTCTTTGCCATTTATTATGTGCCAATATATCTAAAATAGCCAACTGACCTTTGGTTAAGTAATTACCTGGTAAAGTCCACGTAAGTTCAGGAAGAATTCTGCCTGTCTCACTGGCTTTCATGGTTCCGGATTTAATCACATCATTGGCATTAACAGTTAATTTAAACTGTTTGGTAGGCAAGAAATTCTCGGATTTACCATTTTGGTACTGAACTTTAGCTTCGGGGTTGTCAGAAGTAACAAATTCAAAAATATCGCCTATTTCCTGATGTCCCTGTAATTGGAAATCCTGATAAAATAACACATCTCTTACACCGGAAACATAAGCAGCGGGAGGAATTGTTAAATTAATAGGCTGAGATTCATTGAAAGGTTTTCTCAACTGATTAATATACCAGTCCGTATCAAATAAACTTAAATTGATAATTCTTATGTCTGGTCTAAACTTCTCTACTTCCTGAACGTACCAGAGCGGGTAAGTATCATTATCGCCATAAGTAAATAATATGGCATTAGGAGCACAGCTGCTTAAGTAGTTTTTAGCCAGGTCTCTTGCAGTGGTTTTTCCCGAACGGTCGTGGTCATTCCACTCTTCTTTAGCCATTAATATCGGCGCCGCAAACAAACCAATTACTGTAGCCAGTACACCCGCTGTTTTAGCATTGAGAAATTTTCCAATCCATTCGGATATTGCAAATACTCCCAAGCCAATCCAAATGGCAAAAGCGTAAAAAGAACCGGCATAGGCATAGTCCCTCTCGCGGGGCTGATTTGGAGTTTGATTCAGGTAAAGTACAATCGCCAGACCCGTAAAAAAGAATAACATAGCAACCACACCAGCATCTTTCTGATCTCTTTTAAAATGCCAGAAAGCACCAATTATACCTAATATCAATGGTAGAAAATAAAGCCTGTTATACGCTTTATTTTCAGTTATACTCTTTGGAAGATCGTCCTGATTACCCAAACGCAGGGCATCAAGAGGTTTAATGCCGCTTATCCAGTTCCCTTTAGTGTATTCTCCATAACCTTGCTCATCGTTTTGGCGTCCTGCAAAGTTCCAAAGGAAATAACGCATATACATGAAACCAACCTGATAAGTACCGAAGAAACCAAGATTCTGGCCAAAAGTAGGACTCTCAGATTCACTCATGTTCATCCAATCCCGGTATACCGAAATGTGACCTCTGTCATCACTATACATTCTGGGGAAAAGTGTGTTTCTATCGTAAACATAAGAAGTGCGTTTTCCCGCAACTTCATATTTATGTTCACCTTTTCTATAAATGGTAGAGGTCTCTTTAGAATCTACCACTTTGCTGTCAAAGTATTGTCCGTAAGCCAATGGTCTGTCTCCATATTGTTCACGGTTCAGGTAACTTAATAAAGAAAATGCATTATCAGGAGCACTGTTATTTAAAGTAGGATTGGCTTTCGCCCTAATCACAATCATGGCAAAAGAACTGTATCCAAGAATAATCAATACAAAAGAAAGCATGGCCAGGTTAAGCACCGGTTTGTTCTTGCGGATCGAATATTGGATTAACCAGATAGACAAACCTACAATAAGCAAAGCAAAGAAAATAACCCCGCTGCCGAAGCCAAGGCCTATCGTATTAACAAAGAAGAGATCGAAATAAGCGCCAAATTTTACCAGATATTGGATTATGCCATACTGAATAATACCCAAAATGACAATACCAATGAATAGTGCTGTGATGATGCCTTTGGAAGTGGCCTTTTCTGTCCTGCGGAAATAATAAATTAACGCAATTGCAGGAATAGCTAATAAATTTAACAGGTGGACGCCTATAGACAAACCCATTACATAAGCTATAAATAATAACCACTTATCTGCGTTTGGTTCATCTGCATGTGAGTCCCATTTTAATATGGCCCAGAATACAATGGCTGTAAACAATGAAGACATGGCATAAACCTCGGCTTCTACAGCAGAGAACCAGAAAGTATCCGAGAAAGCATAAGCCAGTGCACCTACCAGGCCGGCACCAATAATGGTAATGGTTTGCGTAGTGTTAGGCTCCCCTTTATATGCCGTAGCAACCTTTCTGCCCAGAGCAGTAATGGTCCAGAACAGAAACATAATGGTAGCACCGCTTGACAAAGCCGAGCTTATGTTAACCCAGTAGGCTACAGAAGTTTCATCAGCAGCTAAAAGGCTAAACAATCTCCCGATCATCAAAAATAAAGGAGCTCCGGGCTGATGTACAATTTGTAGTTTGTAGGCTGCGGATATAAATTCGCCACAATCCCAGTAACTTGCCGTGGGTTCTAAAGTTAAAATGTAAACTAAGCTTGCAATCAGAAATGTAAGCCAACCAAATAAGTTGTTAATTTTTTTATAGGTCATTTCTCTGTTAGATTCTTTTAATCTGCCGAAAATAAATATTTGAAATGAATATATGACTACTTTAACAAATTATTAACCCTTTTTATTGTATGATAGGGGCTTATGCTTTTGGAATTTTTATTTTAATAAATATCTGACAATCCGATAATAGTGCTTAAAGGCATTTGCCTAACTGGAACGATGGTTTTTAGCAGTTATCAAAAGCTTTCAGAAAAAAGTCTCCGTTTTATACTCTTATTTTTGATTATAAAACGCTTATTGTTTAAATTGGCTTTTCTTCCAAATCATTTCCAACATTCTTTAATAAAACCAAACGGAAGTCCATCAAACTCCGCTAAACTCCGCTAAACTCCGCTAAAGTCCGTGAAAGTCCGGAAATTACCGTACTTGGTTCGCGCTTGCTCCGTCCCTGCTTCGAGTACTGTTCGATGAATCTTCGATAAAGGTTCGGGAAACGTTCGGTGCTTGCCGAAGCGCAGCCGAAGGCATCCCGAAGAAACCCTGGAGCAAGTACGAAGCTGTCTCGAATTTGTCTCTAATCTGTCTCGGGTTTGTCTCGGATTATAAAATCAGTTTGGTTGCTCCAAATCTTATGAAGCAATGATTGTAATGACATCGAATCAAGGGAAGTATAAATATTTCAGACGAGAGTCTTTGGTATTTAAAAGGGTAGTCTTGAGGAGTGGACTTCCTTAAACGGCAACGAGTGAGCCTATAAATCAATAACGAAATGTCAACCTGAAGTTAGAAACTGTTTTGGTTTTCAAGTTCCGATATATTCTTTTTACTTTTGCTGAAAATAGCAGAACAGGGGAAATAGTATATGCCAGTCAAGATACCAAATAATCTGCCAGCGATAGAGCTTCTAAAAAAAGAGAACATATTTGTGATGAACGATTTAAGAGCCAACACTCAGGACATTCGTCCAATGCGTGTGCTGATTCTTAATTTGATGCCTATAAAAATAACCACAGAAACGGACTTCGTACGCCTGCTTTCCAATAATCCATTGCAGGTAGAAGTGGAATTTTTAAGGCTGGATTCGCATAAATCTAAAAATACATCGGAAGAACATTTGGAGATGTTCTACAAAGGATTTGGTGAAATAAAGGATAACTTTTATGACGGAATGATCATTACCGGTGCACCAGTAGAGATGTTGAAATTTGAAGAAGTAACCTATTGGAACGAAATTACTACAATCTTTGACTGGGCCAGAACGCATGTGACTTCTACCTTATATATCTGCTGGGCTTCGCAAGCTGCACTTTACCATTTTTACGGCGTTGAGAAAGTTCCACTGGACGAAAAATTATTCGGTGTTTTCAAACATAAAGCAACAGAAAAGACCAATCCTCTTTTTAGAGGTTTCGATGATGAGTTTTTTATTCCGCATAGCAGACATACAACAATACTAAAAGAAGATTTGCAGAATAAAGCCGGAGTGTCTATTCTTTCTGAATCGCCTGACGCAGGGATAGCTATAGCCTCCTCAAGGGGGGGACGCGAGTTTTATTTAACAGGGCACTCTGAATATTCGCCGCTCACATTACATGATGAATATATGAGGGATATAGACAAGGGCCTTGATATTGCGGTTCCTCAAAATTATTATACTGATAACAATCCAAAAAACGGACCTTTAGTGTGTTGGACCAGTCATGCAAATTTACTATTTAACAACTGGCTGAATTATTTTGTCTATCAGGAAACCCCATACAACTTAAGGGACGTAGAGTATCTGGGAGATATACATACCAGTTAAGAAGGAATCTGAACGTTAAAAAAACGCTGTTATTTCACGTGATCTTTCTGGAATGTTTGAATGTATGATGATGAAATTCAGGTTAGAAGTGCTACTAAGATAGATAATTAGCCAAAGCTCTTTTTAGATAGTTGTTAAACATAGTTCTTTTTAATTTATACTTATTTCTTTGCAGAAAGAATTGCGGTATTTTGTGTAATTAAGGCAATTTGATTAAATTTGATTTAATCTGCGTTAATTGATTGAAAATTTATAGCAATTGAGTTTGTAAGTTGAAAGTTTAAAATAGTAACTATGAAAGAACCTAATCCGAATGTACACTATAGTATTAGCTTATCATTTGAAGAGATACAATTGCCCCCTTTTCAGGATATTATTGTACTGGGTAAGTATACACCACAGGGTAAAATGGGATTAGGTAAGTCTCTTGAGCTTTTATTGCCTAATGGTTTTCAGATGATAGAAGTGGAAGATGACAAAGTAGAAGCTTTGTTTGTTAACAGGCGGATTTTAGCAAAAATTTCTGCGGAAAAAATTGTAGATATATTGGCTAAGAAAGTTTTTCCTTTTATTTCTGAAGGAGAATTACTTAAAGTAGATTTTAAAGTTACGATCTCCTATTCTAATATCGAACAAAAAGACTACAGCCAATTATGGTAGAAGAACTTATCTGTCGCAAGTATTTTGTTACCTCTCCTTATACAGGTGTAAACACGATTAAAAGGCAGATATTACACCATAAAGCTGCTGTTGTAATTGATCATACGGCAGAGGACAAATTTTTAGGAATTATAACGGCGGAAGATATAGTCAAAAGGCCTTATAATCTTGTAATAGACTGTATGTCTCTGAGGCCGGAATTAGAAAAGAATACCGAAGCGGCAGAAATTCTGGACCTGATGATTGAGCACCAGACTGATGTTCTTCCTATTGTCCATGACGGTTGTTTTGAGGGAGTTGTCTATAAAGATGATATTATTAAACTACTTAATGCGCAAAAGGTATTTCTGGAAAAGACGATAGAAGAAAAGAAGAACTTTATACTAGAGCAGACCCGTATCCTTGAGGATCTCGCTTTTAATCAGGCACATATTCTGCGTAAACCAATAGCTAACCTTATTGGTCTGGTGCAGCTATTTGAATTGCTGCCAACGCCTCATGAAAAACAAGAAATTATAAACAAAATTGGAATATGTACGCAGGAAATGGATAGTATTTTAAAGCAGTTGCACGAAACGGTGAGCGCCCAATTAGCAGTACATTCAGAAAAATAAAGGCCTTTAACCTCAAAAATATATTGTACTTAAAATAAAAAATACCTTAAATGAGGTATTTTTATTCTTGAAATTCTTATCTTAATTTGATTTTTTAAACTTAAATGAACAATGAGAAGAATTTTTACTTTTTTATTAGCATCCTGCCTGGTAGGTGGTAGCTATTCTTTTGCACAAACATCTGGTGGAGGCAAAATTAAGTATGGAATTAAAGCTGGTGTAAACTTTGGTTCTTTTGGTTATGACAGTGACACTAAAAAGGCAATAGAGGAAGACGGTACTGAAATTAAATCACTGACTTCTTTCCATATTGGAGGATATGCAGACTACGCTTTTAGTGATGCTTTTTCCTTGCAAGCTGGTTTGACCTTAAATGGTAAGGGAGGAAAAGAAACATGGTCGGAAGATGGAGATTCGTGGGAGAGCAAAACCAATATTATGTATTTGGAAATTCCTGTAAATGCAGTGTATAAAACAGGAGGTTTTTATGTAGGCGCTGGACCGTATTTCGGTTTTGCACTTTCTGGTAAAGTGACGGAGACAGACGAAGAAGATGTAGATCTGAAATTTGGCAGTGGAGATGATGACCATCTGAAAGGTACCGATTTTGGTGTGAATTTCCTTGCTGGTTATCAATTGAAAAATAACATTAATATCGGTGTTGGATATGGTTTGGGACTATCAAATCTGGTACCTAAGCAGGTAGCAAATGAATCTGTAAAAAATAGAGTGTTTTCTGTTTCTGTAGGATATTCTTTTTAAGCTCCATATTTAAAGCATGAACAGGGCCTGCTTTTTTAAAAGCAGGCCCTGTTTTTCTTATAAAAACCTTTGTCTAATGTGGATGTATTAATTCCGAATCGTTGGTAAATGGTCGAATTGCTGTATTATATTTAAAAATATTCTTTGATAACTAGGCTTTTAAAAAAAATATATAAAAAACATTTGCATGGATTTATAAATGCGCTTATATTTGCGTTCCATTTCGGAAACATCATGTAGACGAAAGGGAAACTGCCCGATAGTATAAAGGTAGTACGACAGATTTTGGTTCTGTTTGTCTAGGTTCGAATCCTGGTCGGGCAACAAATATAAAACTCGGATTGTGGTACTTCGCAATCCGAATTTTTTTTAAATACACTCGAAGAGTAATGGCTTCACAATTTAATCCGGTAAAACTTTTCGCTGGCTCATCAACCAGAGAGCTTGCACAAAAAATTGCAAGTTTTTATGGCAACGCGTTAGGAGAAGTTACCTTATCCCGCTTTTCAGACGGAGAAATTCAACCTGGCTTTAATGAATCAGTTAGAGGATGTGACGTTTATCTTATTCAATCTACATCGCAGCCAAACGACAATATCTTTGAATTGTTGATGATGATTGATGCGGCAAAAAGAGCATCGGCTAATACGGTAAATGTGGTAATTCCTTACTTTGGCTATGCCAGACAAGACAGGAAAGATAGACCAAGGGTTGCCATTGGGTCGAAATTGGTTGCTAATCTTTTAACAGCAGCAGGTGCAAATCGTGTAATGACGATGGATTTGCATGCGGCTCAGATTCAGGGCTTCTTTGATATTCCGGTAGACCATTTAGATGCATCTGTCATCTTCGTCCCTTATATCAAAAGTTTGAATTTACAAAACCTGACTATTGCGTCGCCAGATATGGGCGGCTCTTACAGAGCAAGAACTTTTGCAAAGTTCTTTAACGCAGAAGTGGTTATTTGTGACAAAAGAAGAAAGAGAGCAAATGAGATTGAAGCAATGTCTATTATTGGTGATGTAACTGATGAAGATATTGTATTAATTGATGATATATGTGATACAGCAGGTACTTTATCTAAAGCGGCAGGATTGATTATGGAAAAAGGAGCGAGAAGCGTAAGAGCAGTTTGTACACATGCTGTACTTTCTGGTAAAGCTTACGAGACAATTGAAAACTCGGCTTTAACAGAACTGATTGTTACCGATACGATAGCTCCGAGAATCCAAAGTGATAAAATTAAAGTGTTGTCTACCGCAGAGCTTTTTGCAAAAGCAATTACAAGCGTAAATCAACACAGTTCTATAAGTGCACTTTTTAAAGTTTAATTAAATAATAAATAACAAAAATGAAAACTATCGCTATTAGCGGTTCTCCAAGAGAGAACGTAGGGAAACGCGACGCAAAGGAACTTCGTTACGAAGGTAGAGTTCCTGCGGTTTTATATGGTGGAACAGAGCAAATTCACTTCGCAGTAGATGCTCCATCATTAAGAGATCTTGTATATTCTCCAGATGTGCATTTTGCTGAACTGGAAGTTGGAGGTAAAAAGACTCAGGCTATCTTAAAAGATATTCAATTTCATCCATTAACGGAGAAAATCTTACACGTAGATTTCTTGCAATTATTTGATGACAAGAAAATCACGATGGAAATACCTGTAAAATTAACCGGTACTTCTCCAGGTGTTAAAGTGGGTGGTAAATTAGTTCAAAAATTACGTAAGTTAAGAGTGAATGCTTTACCTAAAGATATGCCTCAATATGTAGAAGTATCTTTAGAGCCATTAGAAGTAGGTAAATCAACTCGTGTACGTGATTTGAAACCGGAAAACTTTGCTATTACAAACGTAGGTGAAGATACTATTGTTTCTGTAATCATGTCTAGAGCATTGAAACAAGCAGAGCAACAAGCTGCAAAAGACGCTAAGAAAAAATAATCTTAACATCTTACAAAAAAAGGCAGGTTCATTTTTGGACTTGCCTTTTTTATTTTTATAGGCTGTCTAAAGTGAAGGAGCAAATAAGTGTGATTCGAACTTGCTTAAATAACGATGTTTTTTAAAATGAATCTATTTTTTACTTTTAACTTTCCACTTTAAACTTTATAATATGCGTATTTGGAATGTCAGATTTATAATTTTCTTCATCATCATATCCATTGCAGTTGCGCTGTATGGATATTTTGTTAAACAGGAAGAGCTTAATGCGGTTTTTATCGCCAGAATTTTCTTTACCGGCTGTATTACAACTTTAATTTATTTTATTGTTGTGAGAAGGAACGAGAAAAAGATATCACAAAAAGACTAGTTCTTCGACAACAACTGTTCCTGCTTTTTCATTTAAGCTTTGAATAATCTGGGATCTCATCATTACCAGCTGATCCTTAACCACAGACGATTCTATTCTTATAAATAGTTTTTTATTAGAAATATAGATCTCCTTGGTTCTGTTAGCAACAGCTTTGCCTACTACCTCTTCCCATGAAGTAACCGCATACGTTTCGTCATATTTATGCTTCAGCTTATAGGCTTTTAGCATTTGCTCTAAAGCTTCTTTCAGCGTTTTGTCGTTAGTTCTGCTCATGATGGACTTGTTGCTCTTTGATGTTGAATAAATTGAGATCTACATCTATATTCCTGAAAACATCTTTTAATCTGGCGGAATTGGTGTCGGTAATGAAAATCTGACCGAAGTCCTCCTCAGAGACCATTTTCATTAATTTAGTAATCCGCTTATCGTCCAGTTTATCAAAGATGTCGTCTAGCAGCAGCAAAGGTTTAAAACCTTTCTGCTGGTAAAGGAAGCTGTATTTTGCCAGTTTCAGGGCAATTAAAAAAGATTTCTGCTGACCTTGCGAACCGAATTTCTTTAGAGGCATCCTGTGTACGCTAAATATCAGTTCGTCTTTATGGATACCTGTAGTTGTTCGTTGTAAAATCCTGTCTTTTTCTATTGCCTGTTGCAGCAATTCAGCAAAATTCCCTTTTTGCAAAGGTGAATCATAAACCAGTTCTACCAATTCTGCATCATCGGTAAGGTAAGAATAATGCTGATTAAAAATAGGCGCAAACCTCTCCATAAATGCAGTACGCTTTTCGAAGATAATTTTACCCGAAGAAACCAGTTGTTCGTCAAATATTTCCAACAGATAAGGGTCATACTTGCCTGTTTCGGCAATTTTCTTTAATAAACTGTTTCTGTTAAGCAGGTTTTTGTTGTAAACAATAAGTTCGTCTAAGTATCGGGAATCTGTTTGGGAAATAACATTATCTATAAATTTCCTCCGTTCTTCGCTACCTTCCAGAATGAGTGCAATATCATTCGGCGAAATCATGACCAGAGGAAATAAGCCAATATGATCTGCAAGCCGCTGATACTCTTTTTTATTTCTCTTGAATTGCTTTTTCTGATTACGTTTAACTCCGCAGGCTACTGTTTCTTCATTTCCGTTCTTATCGAAGATACCCTGAATCATGAAGAGGTCTTTCTCTTGTTTGATCTGTTGGCTGTCAATAGGATTGAAATAGCTTTTGCATAAGGCGAGATAATGGATAGCATCCAGTAAATTGGTTTTACCGGCACCATTATCACCCGAAAAGGCATTCGCACCTTCAGAAAATGAAAGTTCTGCTTCGTCGTAATTTTTGAAATTGATTAAAGAGATATGCTTAAGGTACATCTTGTGCAAATTTAAGAAGATAAAACGAGCTTTGTTAGGTTCTAAAGATTATTCTTTCAAAGCTTTTTAGTAATTTAGGAGTCGAAATAATCTTTATCAGAAAAACAGACTGTAGCTGATAAAGCTATATTCTGTTATATTACAATAAATTAATTGCAAAAAGGTTGTTGTTTTTAAGTAAAACACTATTTTTGCAATCCTTAATAATAGTGAAATGTCGAATACTCAAACTGAGCAAACAACACAGGTAGGAACGCCAAATTTAGGCCGTACAGGAAATTTTATTCAAGAAAACCGTAAGAGCTTATTAGTGATAGGTGGAACTATCGTTGGTTTGATTTTGTTATTCTTTGCTTATCAGAAATTTTATTTAGCGCCAAGAGAAGGAGAAGCTGTAGATCAGATGTACAAAGCGCAGCAATATTGGGAAGCTAAAGAATGGGATAAAGCCATTAAAGGTGATGGAAACTTTCCTGGATTTGAGAAAATCATTGCGGATTATGCAAATACAAAATCTGCAAACTTAGCATATTATTATTTAGGTATTGCTTACTTAAATAAAGGCGAATACCAAAAAGCAGCAGACAATTTAGTTAACTATAGCGGATCTGATGCGGTTATTGCCCCTTTAGCTTTGGGTAGTGCCGGAGATGCTTATACAGAATTGAAGCAATATGATGATGCCATTAATTACTATAAAAAGGCTGTATCTAAAGGTAATAATGAATTTGCTGCGCCTATTTATCTTAAGAAATTAGGCTTGGTTTACGAAGAGCAAAAGGATTTCAAATCTGCATTAGACGCTTATAACAAAATTAAAAACGAATACCCTCAAAGTCAGGTTGCTTCTAATATAGATATGTATATTGCTAGAGCAGAGGGCAAGCAAGAAAGTAAATAAGTTTAAAAAACATCGATAAATAAAAGGTTAACTATATATTAGTTAACCTTTTTTACAATAATAACATGGCAAGTCATTTAAAAAACCTATCGGATTTTTCTCATACAACAGTCCCTTCTGCCGAACCATTTAAATTCGGTATTGTAGTAGCTGCCTGGAACGCGGAGGTAACCGGTAAATTATATTCGGGTGCATATGATTCTTTATTAAAGTATGGAGCTAAGGAAGAACATATTGTTTCTGTTGAAGTTGCCGGAAGTTACGAGCTGATAGCCGCGGCAGATATTTTACTAACAAATAAGATGCTTGATGCTGTTATTTGTCTTGGATGTGTAATACAGGGAGAAACCCGTCATTTTGATTTTATCTGTGATGCCGTAGGTAATGGTCTGGCAAATGTAGGCATTAAACATACCAAACCTGTTATATTTGGTGTTTTAACTACCGATAATCAGGAACAAGCATTAGATAGAGCGGGTGGCAAACATGGTAATAAAGGAGATGAAGCTGCAATTACCGCGATAAAAATGGCAGATATGGCATCGAAATTGAAATAATATTATAACTATTACGCGTAATATTGTTACTTTTAAAAAAAATAAACATGAGAAAATTTATTTTTATAACCTTACTTTCTATCGCAACATTGTCTGTTTTGCAATCTTGCTCCTCTTCTAAGCTGTGTCCAGCTTATAATTCTTATCCAGAGGCCAGAGGAAGAAGATAAGAATACGATATTATATTTTGATTTTCTCGAATTTTTTTGAGGACTTTGCGCTATCATTGTGAAAATAGAAGCCTATGAACTGGATTAATTTAACCGAAGAGTCTCAGATACAGGAAATAAAAGCCAAAACTGGAAATTCAATTATTTTTAAGCATAGTACCAGATGTTCTATCAGCTTAATGGCAAAGAAGCGTGTTGAATTAGATGAAGATTTGCTTACAGATGAAGTAGATTGTTATTTTCTGGATTTATTAAGCTATAGGAATATATCCAATCTTATCGCCGATACCTTTCATGTCCATCATGAATCTCCGCAATTACTGGCTATAAAAAATGGGGAATGTGTGCTGGACCAATCTCACGGAGACATTTCGATTGAAGAAGCAATAGCCGAATTAAATGAGGCTTAGTGTCAATTATTGAAATGGATACATGCGACTAATGAAGATCTGGTTGGGTACTAACAAGTTTGTTTACCCTAACAGTCTCATCTATATCTAAATACTTACAATAAAACATGACTAAAGAACAACTACAGGATTTAAGAGACAGGGTAACGTCTCTGAGGAGGCATCTTTGACATTGATGCTAAATTAATTGAACTTCATCGCGAAGAAGCGATGACTTTAGAACCTACCTTTTGGGATAATCCCAAAGAAGCCGAAAAAATACTTCATACCATTAAGGTTAAAAAGAGCTGGACGGAATCTTATAAAAGTGCTAGCAGTGCTGTGGAAGACCTTGCTGTAATGTATGAATTCTATCAATCCGGAGATGCCGGCGCAGAGGATGTTGATGAAGCTTATGCTCATGCGCAACGGGTACTGGAAGAATTGGAATTCAAAAATATGCTATCTTCTGAGGAAGATCAATTAAATGCTGTGTTACAGATTACAGCAGGAGCAGGTGGTACAGAGAGTTGCGATTGGGCAAGCATGCTGATGCGGATGTATATTATGTGGGGCGAAAAGCATGGTTGTAAGGTTATTGAACAAGATTCTCAGGAAGGTGATGTAGCGGGGATTAAAACGGTGACTTTACAATTTGAAGGCGACTTCGCTTATGGTTATTTAAAAGGAGAGAATGGTGTACATCGTTTGGTAAGGATATCGCCTTTTGATTCTAATGCAAAAAGACATACTTCTTTTGCTTCTGTTTATGTTTATCCGCTTATAGATGATAATATTGATATCCAGGTTAATCCTGCGGATATTGAGTTTGAAACTTTCAGGTCTGGTGGTGCTGGTGGGCAGAATGTCAACAAGGTAGAAACAGCTGTTCGCTTATATCATAAACCTACAGGGATCATTATAAAAAATCAGGAATCAAGATCTCAGTTACAGAATAAAGAGAATGCTATCCGCTTGTTAAAGTCGCAGCTTTACGAAATAGAAATGCGTAAAAGAAGAGAAAAGTCTGCGGCGATAGAAGGGGATAAGAAGAAAATTGAATGGGGATCGCAAATTCGGAATTATGTACTTCATCCTTATAAGCTGATTAAAGATAATCGTACAGATTACGAGACGTCTAATGTACAGGATGTATTGGATGGAGATTTAGATGATTTTATAAAAGCTTACCTCATGGAATATGGAGGAAACAGTTAGCGTTTTGACTGAGATATTCCATCAAGGTATTCTAAAAACGACAGATAAAAATAAAGCTCCCGATAAGCTAAACTTATCGGGAGTTTTTATATTAGAGTTTTTTCACTCTTATATTTCTGAAGAAAACTTCTGTCCCATGACCAAGGAAGGCAATATGTCCGTTCGTCCTTTCTAATCCAGGGTGTGATTTCCCGTATCTGTCTGTAGAGTTAAGTATAGCGTCTCTACAGATTACTGAATGAACAGGAGTTTCAAACTCCTGCCTAAATAAATTTAAACTTAATATGGGATGCCAGTCTGCGACAAGCAGGTTTCACTACGTTCAACATGACGATATGCTTAACCTAATAGCATTGAGGATGATAGGAATATAGATCTATAAAATTGAGTCAGAGACTCTTTTTTATTTCTTAATCCGCAGAGACGCTTCACTTAACTCTGCGGACAGGTTGGTTATTGAAATGAGATCCCTCGTTTTGCCTAAGCGAGTTAGGGACAGGCTCTCGGGATGACAATACGAGCGGATGAGATATTCTTAAAAAAAGATGTGTCCTCACAATAGTCTTTTAGAGGGTGCCTGAAAGGCGGAAGGTATTGTGCTACGAGACTGCTTAAGATAACTCTGTCAACGCATTTTAAATAGGACGGATGAAAATACAAGGGGCTGTCTTAAAAAATTGAATTGTCGTCATTTCGATGAGCAGAGCGAAGAGACCTGTCTGACGACAGGCAGGAATCTCCATCAGAAGCGCTTCTGATGGAGATTCCTCGACTTCTCTCGGGATGACGAAAACATTTTAAGACAGCCCCTTTTTAGACTAAAGTTTTTTCACCCTTATATTTCTGAAGAAAACTTCTGTCCCGTGTCCCAGAAAGGCAATATGCCCACTTGTTCTTTCTAGTCCAGGATGTGATTTTCCATCTAAAGTGCCATTCTTGCTAGCTTCTTTGATATCAGCATCAACAATTACGGTACCATTGAGAATCACTTTAATTCTGTTTCCTTTTACCTGTATTTCTTCCTGATTCCATTCGCCCACAGGTTTTAGGAATCCTTTTTTCGCCTTAACAACGCCATACACAGAGCCATGATATTGGTAAGGTTTAAGATTTTTGTATATCTCTGCAGAATCGTCTAAAACTTGAATTTCAGAACCTAAATATGCAGCATCGCCCTGTAAAGGTGCTCTTATGCCTATTCCGTTGTTAGCACCAGGCGTCAATTTAAACTCAAATCTGTAAACAAAATCTCCAAATTCTTCTTTGGTGTACAGGTTGCCACCAAATTTAGAGCTCGGGTCTACCCACAGATGACCATTTTCGTTAATGCTATACCCTCTTGAAGGAATCCATTGATCTAAATTAGAGCCATCAAAAAGCATTTTAAAGCCTTCTTTCGCTTCCTGTTCACTTAATTGAAAGATTTCCTTTCTCGGTAATTCGTTAATGAAAATATCTCTGTAATATACTTTGGTTCCATGTGCCTGAAGTTCTATTTGTTCTTTAGGAAAAATAGGCTGTTTTCTGTCCCAGTAATTTTCAAGAACCACATTATCTGTTACCAGATCGCCATTTAAATGAACGGTAACTTTATCATCAACCATCCTGATTTTAAAAGTATTCCACTCGCCTAATTTGTTGTCGCTAACTTTTAAAGGTTTTGCAGGATGTGTTTTATTGTTATAGAGTCCACCAGAGCCAACTTGTGCACCAACTTTTACACGAGAAGTGTCCCAAATCTGTACTTGCGGAGTTCCTCTTAAATATACTCCGGCATCACCTTCTTTTCCGTCTTTGTCCAGTTTCCAGTCTACAAGCATTTCAATGTCACCGTATTCTTTAATAGTGGCGATATTATCTCCCTTTCCAGTAAATATTAATGCGCCATTCTCCACAATCCATCCTTCCCGCATAATTTGATCTGCTTTTACTTGTGCTTCAGCTAATTCTTTAGGAGTCATTTTTTGCCTTTTGATAGGATTTGCTACCAGTCCTTTCCATCCGGTTAGGTCCTGACCGTTAAAGACAGAAACATAACCTTCCACATCAGACATTTTTGCTAAATGTTTCCTGACAGCTTCTTTTAAATAAGATGTCTCGCTACCCGACAAATTACTTAAAACATTATTTAGTATCTCTTTTACTTTTACACCCTGATATTGAGGGTTGTCTAAAGCAATATCCATAGCCACAGGAGTTGCGGCTTTTGTATAAATAGGGTTTTTGATTAAATCGCCCACGAATACCAGAGATTGATAAGTTGGAGCTTGATCAAAAGATTTGATAACAGCTAATCGCTGTGCATCTGTTTTAGCAATCTCAAAAGCATCTTTTAAATACAATGTTTTTTGAGCAGCATTTTTATCAGATAACCCTATTTGGCGTATCAATCCTTTAAATATTCCATCGAAATTTTTGTTTTCTTTCCTGGATAATTGAAATAATTGTTCTAAGGCTTCGCTATCATTCCATGCCGATAATGTTGCTATTGCAGCGTCCTTTGTTGTAGCGTTGGTCGATTGAAGGTAAGGCTGTACAGATTTTAAACTTTCTGTACCTCCAACTTTTGCGAAAACCGGAAGGTATTTAATCGCGATAGATTCATTTTTTGAAGCAATTTCCTTAGACAGTGCTTTTACTTCCGACTCTGGTTGAACACTGGTATTAATTGCTTGCACAAGGGCGTCCTGCAGATATTTAATCTCCGGCTTATTTGCTGCTTTATCAAGTCTTTCTACAATTACTTTAATATTGTCTGGTGTTGCCACAGAAGCAAATGCTTTATAAGCAGCATCTTTTACTTTTTGATTAGGACTATCTAACAATGGCAAAACAAATTTTGCAGAAGTTCCATTGTTTCTTTGTTCAATAACATCCAGTAATTCGACCTGTACATTTTCTGATGCTTTTGGTAAAGCAGCATTCACCTCATTGATTAGGTTTGTAGACTTGGAAGTTAATAAAATGGATTTGATAGCCTGATTTGTTTCCTGATCTGCAGAATTTAACTGCTTAATCAGAAATTTGACTGATTGATCCTTGTTTAGCGTATTTAAAGTCGTTAAAGCAGCAATTTTAGACTGACCGGCTAATTTGCTCTTAGCTAACTTTTCTATTTTCTTATAATTTGAAGAATTACCCGACTGAGCTATATTTCTCAATACCGCTTCCTGAACTTCTGGTTTAGCTTTAGAAACAAGACTGATTAACTTGGTATTACCCTGGTTTCCCCAGTTTTCATTAATCAAAGACAGTGCAGTATTTCTGTATAAAGCACTATTGTCTTCCTGTACGGTTTTAAACAGCACATTTTTATAATTCTCAGGATTTTTCTTTACAAGCATCTTTAGTGCTGCGCTCTTATAATTAGATGCAACATTGGGCTGATTGTAGATTACGGTAGCTAAATTAATCGCAACATCTTCTTGCTTATTGTTAATTAGTGCCTGTGCATATTTCAGCGCCAATCCCATTTCATCAATAGAGCTATAAGCATAGTTTGCTGCTTTTATTTTATTTTCGAATACTTGTACCGAAGCCGGTTGCCCGATTTGACTTAGAGCATTTAAAGCAGCTTTTTGGAAATCAGCAGAATTGTATTTCGATAATAGATTGATAATTGGCTGTTCTCCCTTCTGAGATTTTAAAGCACCTAAAGCGGTTACAATAGCAATAGCAGATTTTTCATTAGAAGGATTCTTTGATGCACCTACCAATGCTGATTCTGCTTTTGCTGATCCTATGCTTGTTAAAGCCCTGCCAGCTTTTTCGGCTAAGAAACTGTCGTTCAAATATTTTGAAACAGTTTCTACAGCTTCGTCTTTTCCACAGTTTTGTATTAACTGCAGAACATATCCCTGTAGATTTTTGTCTTTTATTTTATTTAAACTTTCAATCAATCCTGATACAAAAGTTAACCGGTCTTGTTCTTGCCCGTTTTTTTGAACATATAAAGAATAGCTATTGGTAAGATATTCTATTTCCGGATTTCTTCCACCTCCCTGAGGTCTTAATTGTGAAAGTAATGTAGCAACTTCAGAAGCAGAAAAGCCTTTTAATTCTTGCATAGCATCAAGAAACTTTCCTTTTTCGGCAGCAGGTTGCAACGCCAGAACGTCTGCAATCTTAGTATCTGTAGTTCTACCTTTCGGTAATTGACCGTATAATACGGTATGAAATAATAGAAGGACGTATAAAATATTGAGTTTTTTCATTTCTTTTTGGTTATATAGACCATGGGCCTCTCATAGGTTGCGAAATTAGTCTGTTTGCAGCATCGTCATTAACAAACCGTTGCGTTGCAGAATCAAAGCTTAAAGATCGATTTAGTCTAAGTGCAATTGCTCCAAGATTAACCAGGGTTGCCGATCTGTGCCCATTGATTTCATTTAATGCAAACTTCTCTCTGGTACGTACCGATCTTAAGAAGTCTGTAACCTGCATTTCCGGATCGGGAAATTGAGCCATCTTTTGCTCGACATTTGGTATATCGCAAACAAAACCTTTATAGAGTTTTCCAGAAGGTCCTTCGATAAAAGCTTTGCCAACATCTTTTCCTTCACCGTCTAAAATGATCTGGCAACCGTCTGCATAGGTGTAAGTTATCCTTCTCCAGGTACCCACCGCATCGCTGTGTTGTTGAGGAGCATCAACGTCGATAGAAACCGGACTTTCGTTATCTTTTCCTAAAAGATACTGAACAGGATCTAAGTAGTGTTGTCCCATATCGCCTAACCCGCCTCCGTCATAATCCCAATACCCTCTAAAAGTAGTGTGAACTCTGTGTTCGCTATAAGGTTTGTATGGGGCAGGGCCAAGCCACATGTCATAATCCAGTTCTTTTGGAACCTGTTGCTTTGGAAGGTTTTCTCTTCCAACCCAATAGAATTTCCAATTGAATCCGGTATGCTGGCTAATGGTTACTTTTAAAGGCCATCCCAGCATTCCCGTATCCACCAATTTTTTGATTTTTTTTACAGGAACTTTCATGCCATAGAAATTGGCATCAAACCTAAACCAGGTATTCAGTCTAAACATGTTTCCATGCTGTTTAACTGCTTCTACTACTTTTTCTCCCTCACCAATGGTTCTGGTCATTGGTTTTTCACACCAAATGTCCTTTCCCGCTCTGGCTGCTTCTACAGCCATAATTCCGTGCCAATGCGGAGGTGTTGCAATATGTACAATATCTACTTCCGGCGATTTTATCAGGTCTCTAAAATCGTGATATTCTTTTACGCCGCCGCCTAAAGCTTTTTGTGCTATGGCCAGATGTCTGGAATCCACGTCGCAAATGGCAACTGTCTTAGTTCCTGCGTATTTGAAATGCCCTCTACCCATAGACCCAACACCAATAACACCTTTTGTTAAGTGATCGCTGGGGGCAAGATAACCTCTTCCAAGTACGAAACGGGGAACAATGGTAAAGGCGGCAATCCCAATTGCAGATTTTTTGATAAACTCTCTTCTCGAGTTATTCTTACTTTCCATTTTTACATTTTTGTTGTTAATATTTTGAGCAGGTTTAGTCGATTTATTTTCCATATGAACTGCTGGTTTTCAGGAAATCAAAGTTTAAATGGTTATACTAATGTGAAGTTAATAATTTGCCTAACAAAATCAAACAATAATACAATTTTAAAAAGAATAAAATAACTTATTAAATTTATTATAATCATTTAACGACTTAAAATTGACTAAATCCGACATAAATTACATGGTTTTAGTAGTAAAGTCCTTTTTAAAATGTCTAACACACATAAAGATCATTGAATTTATCTTTTTTAATTAAATTTCTATATTCGCCACATATAATCCACTCTCATGACCGATTTGGATCTTTTAGATGCTATTTCATTAGATGATGAAAATGCTTTTCGGACACTTTTTGAACGTTATTCGTCAAGAACTTATAGTAAAGCCTTTTCCTATATTAAAGACCAGGAAACGTGTGAGCAAATAGTTCATGATATATTTTTGGGTTTATGGAAAAATCGGAAGATTTTAAAAATACGCGTTTTCAAAAATTACATTTCTGCGGCAACGAGATATAGGGTATATAAGTATTTATCAGTTCAAAAATCGTCTAAAATACACTTTGTGGAAGAAGTCGGTACAGAACACAAGTCTGTCCTGAATGCCGGTTATGAGAGCTTATCTTATAAACAACTGGAAGAGCAGGTAGAGCAGCTGTTGGACGACCTCCCTTTAAGATGTAAAGAAATCTTCCTTTTAAGCCGTAAGGAGTTTCTGTCCAATGAAGAAATTGCCAAGAAGTTAGGGATTTCTAAAAGAACAATAGAAAATCAAATCACCCGGGCACTAAAACATCTTCGTTCTTCAATGAAAGATATTATGATTTATCTGATTATAATAGAAGGTATTAAACGGATAAACCTCTAAAGTCAAGCCTCAACTTAATAAGATAAGAGACATTTTTTTGATAAACAGTGTGTGTGCTTGTTAGTATCGGGGACTATTGATATAAGTACGTTTAATACGAGAAAAGAATGTCTGAGAAAGAATACATCTTATTATATGAAAAATTTCTGGCAGGGAAATGCTCAGAAGCTGAACAAAGAATACTGGAGGATATTCAGGACGATTTCTTGTCTCATTTTTATCAGCTGGATCTTACCCAGGAAGAGGAAGTAAAAGAACGTAATCATAGAATATATGGTAAACTCAGAAAGCGTATTGTAGCGGATAGGGTAAGGGCTAAAATGAAATTCTATCTAACAGCAGCATGCCTGTTAATAGGTGTATTAATCACTTCGTATTGGTTCCTATTTAGGAATTTCAGGGAAATTCTTTCACGAGACCAGCAAATAGTAAAAAAGGAAAAAGTTTATAGAGACAGTGCAAAAACCATACTTACGCTTGCAAATGGCAGTCAAATTATTTTAGATACTATAAAAAATGGCTTTTTTCTGGAAGACGGAGTTTCCGGGAGTTTTAAAAAATCCGAAGCCAATGAATTGGTTTATAACGTTGCGCGTCCAGATATCAGACAAAACGATGTCGCTTATAACTCTATCCGTACACTTAGAGGAGGCGAATACCAGCTGGTATTATCAGATGGTACCAGGGTTTGGTTAAATTCGGAATCTTCACTGAAATTCCCGATAACTTTTACGGATAAAGAAAGAAAGGTAGAGCTGATTGGTGAAGCATATTTTCAGGTAGCAAAAAATAAAGATGCGCCTTTTAAAGTCTTATCGAAAAATGTTGAAATTAAAGTTTTAGGAACACAATTTAATGTAAGTAGCTATGAGGGTGTAACAGCTGCGTTGGAAGAAGGGGCTATTGAATTAACAAGTCGTGGAAATAAAGTTCTTTTGGTGCCCGGAGAAAAAGGCGAGTTGAAAGAAGATGGTAAGTTCAGGGTATCAAAAGCAAATCTGGAGGCTATTCTGGCATGGAAAAACGGCTATTTTTTCTTTGAAGATGAGAGCATAAAAAGTATTATGCAAAAGATATCCAGATGGTATAATATAGAGGTCCAATATAAAAACCAGGTAGAGGATGAAAGGTTTTACGGAAAAATATTACGTACAGAGCGCCTTGAAGAACTTTTGGAAAATATTGAGTTGGCCAGCGGGATAGAATTTAAAATCATCAAATCAGAAAAAGATAAAAATAAATCAATTGTAATTATAGACTTATAAAATGTTAAACCTAATCAAAATGGAAATAATGAACGTAGTGTATCATCAGGCCCGAAGTGGAGCGACTGTTAATGAAGAAATTGCTAGAAAGGGCGACACTTTAAAATTTTATATAAGTTACTTTTTGCATTATTACAAGTGCATCTTATTTTAAAGCTTTAGCCGATTATAAAGAAACACCCAGTATGCCAGTACCGGGTGCGTTTTATGTCATTAATAAATTTGTTTGAACTCTTAACGACTATTCCAAATGTACAAAAAAAGTATATTTCCGTCCCAGTATTGGACGAAATACTATATCAGGAAGTGCTCTTTAATTATGAAGTTAACAATTCTGCTCGCATTTGTATTTACATTTCATGCTTTTGGCAATACCTATGCTCAAAAGCTAACATTTGAAAAAAAGAATGCTACTCTCAAAGAGATTATGGGGATTATACAGGAACAGACCGGGTATAATTTTATTATTAATTCGGATGTATTTAAAGATGCAGGAAACATCTCTATTTCTGTAACGGATTTAACCATTGCAGAAACGCTGGACAAATGCATGTCGAACCTTCCATATAAATACCTGATCAACAAAAAATCGATAATTATAAGCAGGAAGCGGGGTGTCAGCATACCGCAACCGCAAAAAAAAGTTGCCGGAAATGTAGTGGACGAAAAGGGGGTACCAGTTCCGGATGTAACTGTTAGTGTTAAAAACTCGTCTGCATTTACCCGTACAGACGACAAAGGTAATTATTCGTTGAATGTAACGGGAAATAATTCTATACTGGTATTCAGCTTTTTAGGATATGCCACACAGGAACTTAAGGTTGGCGAGAGAAATACTGTGAATGTTGTATTAAAAGAAAGTGTGCAGAAGCTCTCAGAAACTGTAGTGATAGGCTATGGGAGTGTACAAAAAAGAGATATAACAGGCGCTGTATCTCAGGTTAAAATAGAAGAGATTACAAAAGCGCCCGTCATGTCTTTTGATATGGCGCTTGCGGGCAGAATAGCTGGTGTGCAAGTCTCTTCAAATGATGGACAGCCCGGTTCTGAAGGGGTAAATATTGTCATTCGGGGGGCAGGTTCGCTTACTCAAAGTACATCTCCTTTATATGTAGTAGACGATTTTCCTTTAGAATCTTTTGATGCTTCTAGCCTTAATATGAATGATATCGAATCTATAACGGTATTAAAAGATGCTTCTGCAACAGCAATTTATGGAGCAAGAGGGGCAAATGGAGTAGTTGTGATAGAAACCAAGAAAGGAAAAATTGGTTTACCTGAAATTCAGTATAACGGTTCCATGGGTTTCCAAAATATAACCAAACGGGTAGAAATGATGAATCCTTATGAGTTTGTAAGGTATGAACTGGAAAGGACAAATAATTCGGAAACTATTGGCGCTATGTATGCTCCCGGAGATTTGCCTGCAACAAGTGCCTTTTATAAAGCAGATGGGCGTAAATTGGAAGATTATAAGAGTATACCGGGAATAAATTGGCAGGATCAGGTGTTTCGCAGGGGTTATACAGGTATTCATGAGCTGTCTTTAAGAGGAGGAAATACCAATACGAAGTACTCGCTTTCGGGTTCTTTATATGATCAGGAAGGTGTAGTTTTAAACAGTACTTCTAACAGAGTGACAGCCCGTTTATCTCTGGATCAAACCATCAACAAAAAATTTAAGACAGGTATCATTACAAATTATTCTAACCAACCTTCAACTGGAAAACTGATTTCCGGATTATCCACTCACGGACATGACTACTTAATGTACAGTGTGTGGGGATACCGGCCTGTTTCGGGAAGGGAAGGAATAGGAATGGTTGATGAAGAGCTATTATACGCAGATTTTGATGATGAAAGCGAACCATCCAGCTTTCTTATTAACCCTGTGGTATCTGTAAAAAACGAAGACAGGAGAAATAGAAAGATTAACCTTACAGCCAATGCATATGCAGATTATGCTATTAACCCATATTTAACCTTACGTACTACAGGTGCATTCATGGCCTATGAATTAGAAACATCGGGTTTTTATAATTCTTTAACAAGCAGAGGGACACCGCGTAATCCAAATAATAGAGGAATACAGGGCGATATGGCTGTCAGCAAAATAAATATGTGGAAGTCGTCTACGTTTTTAACGTATAGAAGGCGGTTTAACAATATGCATAATGCAAATATTATGCTGGGAATAGATTTTTATGAAAGTGCTTCAAAAAACTATGGTTATGGTACACAGTATGTTCCTGAAGAATCTTTAGGTCTATCTGGTATAGATGATGGCTTACCCTCGTCCACAAACCTTTCTTTCAGCAAGAATCGTATTAATTCTTTCTTTGGAAGAGCGAATTATGATTTTAAATCAAAATATCTGTTAACAGCCACATTCAGAGCAGATGGCTCTTCAAAGTTTCCAGTGCATAACAGGTGGGGGTATTTTCCTTCCGGAGCTTTTGCATGGAAAATAAACAGGGAAGACTTTATGAAAAACCTAAAGTTTGTTACCGATGCCAAATTGCGGGTGAGCTACGGACTAACAGGAAATAACAGAGTGTCTGATTTTGCATATCTGCCGACCATTGTAGCCAATGATATCGGGCAGGCATACTCCTATAAAAATGCTGATCCTGAGTTTGGATATTATCCAAATAGTCCAGGTAATGATTTGTTAAAATGGGAAACCACTAAACAACTGGATTTTGGAATTGACCTGTCGCTGTTTAACAATAAAATAGAGTTTATAGCCGATGTTTATCGTAAAACAACTGTTGATCTTCTTTTAAATGCCAATATGCCTTCGCATACAGGATTCAAGAAGAATTATATGAATGTTGGAGAGCTGCAGAACGATGGGTTAGAGCTTACATTAAATACCGAAAATATTAAAACAAAATCATTTAGCTGGACAACAGGTTTTAATATCAGTTTTAATAAAAACAAAATTAATTCATTAACAAACGATGAAAGTAGTTTGTATTCCCAAATAACCTGGGATGCTATACATAACGGGGCATTTTTATATTCGGCACAGGTTGGCCAGCAAGCAGCTATGTTTTTAGGTTATGTTTTTGAAGGCGTATATCAGATAGATGATTTTACATGGCAAAATAATAATGACCCTTCTGTACCCCATAATTTAAGAGATTACAAGCTAAAAAGTAATGTGCATGATTATGGTTCGGGCTCCAGAGACGATGTGAGGCCCGGAGATATAAAATATAAGGATATTAATAAAGATGGTACAATTAACCAATATGATGAGACTATTATTGGCAATCCCATGCCAATTCACATAGGAGGACTATCCAATACGTTTACCTACAAGGGACTTGAATTGCATACTTTCTTTCAATGGTCTTATGGTAACGACCTTTTTAACGCCAATCGTATCTATTTTGAAGGGGGAAGACCGGTCATGGCAAGAAATCAATATGCAAGCTATGTTGACCGTTGGAGTCCGGAGAACCCTAGTAATACCAACTTTAGGGCTGGTGGTCAGGGACCTTTAGGGCGTTATTCCTCTAAGTACATAGAAGACGGGTCCTATTTGAGATTGAAAACAATTTCTTTAAGCTATGCATTGCCCGAAAAATATCTTAAGCCTATAAAAATCAAACGTTTAAGTGTAAATGCAACAGCGCAAAACCTGATAACCTGGACGAATTATTCGGGAATGGATCCGGAAGTCTCAGTACGGAACCACGTACTTACTCCAGGTTTTGATTGGTCTGCTTATCCTTGGGCAAAAACAATTGTTTTTGGTGTTAAAGCCACATTGTAAGTTCTAAAAATGATAAATATGAAATATCTTATAAAGACATTTAGTTTAATATGCATTTTAAACTTAGCCGCTTCCTGCAATAAATTCATAGATACAAAACCGGAAGATTATTTAACATCGGCTAATTATTATAAAACAGAAGCCCAGTTAAAATATGCATTGAATTCAATTTATTCTGCATTGGCACATTATACACTTTACGGAAGGGAAATGATGAGGATGGGGCTGGATGGTGAAGATGGTTACTATAATGTAGTAACTACGTTTGACGGAGTAAAGGTCTACGTTGTACCCTCGGTAGATCCCGATGTTGCTAATTTTTGGGCTACATGCTATCAGGGAATATATCGGGCAAATTTGCTTTTGGAAAATATAGATAAGCCGGAATCAATAAGCCAGAAAAACCGGGACGCCATTAAAGGAGAAGCGTTATTTCTGCGGTCTTACTTCTATTTTTTACTGGTCAGCAACTTTGGAGGAGTTCCTTATGTAACCGTACCAACACAACAGATAAATGTTTCCAGAACATCTGCAGAGCAGATTTATAAAGAGATTATTGCTGATATGGAGGAAGCAGAAGGATTAGTCTTAACAGCGAAAGAAGTTGGATTTGGAGGGAGGATAAGCAAATCTGCAGTTAGGGGAATTCTCGCGAGAGTAAATTTATTCAGGGCTGGATATCCGGTATACGATGCCGCTGGATATACAGAAGCAAGAAAATGGGCGAAGGAAGTAATAGACGATACAGAGGCGGCACATGCCTTGAACCCTAATTTTGCACAGGTATTTATTAATTACTCTGCCGACCAGTATGATATTAAGGAAAGCATATGGGAAATTGAATTCTGGGGAAATAACAGAGGAACTTTTAAAGAGGGGGGACAAATAGGAGCATATAATGGTATCAGATATACCGCTGCGGACCCTAGTTATGGGTATTCAACAGGTATAGTTAATGCTACCGGCGTTTTATGGGAAAAATATGATTCTCCCAATTCTTTAACGTCAAGAGATCTAAGACGAGATTGGACAATAGCCCCTTTTTCTGTAAGTGGGAATCCGGCGATAGAGCAAAATAGACCTATTGGAGAAATATATCAAAGGAACTGCGGAAAATACCGAAGAAAATACGAAGTGGTAACCCCAAAGGATAATCAATATACGCCAATTAACTTTCCGGTTTTAAGATATGCAGATATATTGTTAATGTTTGCAGAGGCAGAAAATGAAGTTAATGGACCAACTGCTGATGCTTACGAAGCTATAAACCTGGTGAGGAGGAGAGGCTTCGGGAAATTGTTACCAGGGGCAACAGATGTAGAAGAATTTGACCTGGGCGGACTGGATCAGTTGCAATTCAGAACGGAATTGCAGAATGAAAGGGCAAGGGAGCTTTCTTTTGAATACCTCAGAAAAGGCGATTTAGTAAGATGGAATTTATTTAGTACAAAAATGGGGGAAGCGCTAACTCATGCGCAAAATGCCTCGCTACCGGCCGGTTATAGCCATGCGGTTAGGTATTTCAGAAATGTTTCTCCCAGAGATATCGTATGGCCAATCCCCGCTTATGAATTAGGTGTTAACAGGGCATTAATCCAAAATACAGGATGGTAAAAATCATTAAAGTATGAAAAAAAATATTTATGTGCTATTGGTAAGTCTTCTGGGTATAGGAGCTTGTAGCAGAGATACAGAAGTTATTGTCCCAGATTTTGATGTCACCATTGAGTCTTCTGAATATAAAGTTGATGAAGAGGTAACATTTAATTTTTCTGGAAATGCAAGTCAGATATCGTTCTATTCCGGTGAAAAATTACATGATTACCAGTACAGTACAGAAAGCCGGAAATCGAAAACCCATTCTGTTAAAGCATCGTTCAGAACAAATGTAACTTATAATAATCAACCCAATCAGTTTGCAGTTTTTTTATCTACCGATTATAACGGAGGAGGTACTTATGCGGATATTCAGAATGCAACATGGCGAAATAATATTAGTCAGCAATTTAACATAGCTCCCGAAAACAATCCATGGGGTAGCAACTTTCCTTCAGGAACAGTTGATTTGGTAAACGCGTTTGAAGAAGGTAAACCTCTGTATATCGGGTTTAGGTATAAAAATACCCCCGGAACCGGAATACCCCGAAATTGGTATGCTTATAGCATGAATGTTGATGCAAGTACATTACTGGCAACAAATAATCTGTTTTCTTCTTTTACCGGCTTTTCTTTGATATACGACTCTAATTTTACTTCGGACGGTATGAAAAACAGTGTAAACTATAATAGCTATGTCATGTTCAGATTACCTGTAGAACTCCGTCCTGTAGAGGCAGAGGTATGGGCGGTTTCGCCGCCAATTTATCTGGAAGAGATTGACCACGGACCAGACAGGCCCAAAGCAGTAAAAGGATACAGAGATCCAATGCCCCAGAAATATAGCTACTCTTTTAGTGAGCCGGGTACATATACCTGTACATTTTTAGCCTACAATTCCAGCGTTTATGGTCAGGAAGAAGTAGTTAAACAAGTCAAAATAAAAGTTACGGAATAACATGAAAAACATCATAATATTACTGACCATTTGTAGTATAATGGTTACGGAGATCTATGCCCAGCCGAAAGTGAAATTTAATGGAAACACTGTGGAACTGGAGAATGGAGACCTTCATATATTGTTTGAGAATGATATCAAACTCAGACTGCTTAATATGTCACAAGCAGGAAAAACATGGAATATTGCCAATAACGATTTGATCTGGAAACTGTCGGTTGCTGGAAATCAAGGACAGAAATTGACATTAACATCTCAGACGTCAACTTACAAAGGTGCTCAGGAAGTCTCTGGCAGTGGGGAAAAATCTTTGGTCTTTTCGTGGGAATATCTTTTAGGAAGTCTTACTGCAAATATTGATGTGACGGTTGCGGTAAATGATCAGAACAAATTATCACAATGGAAAATTAAAGCTTCTTTACCATCTGGATGGAAGGTAGCTGAAACTACCTTTCCAATTGTCACGTTGCCAAAAAGTAATGACTCGAGATTGATTTTACCAAGCGGTTGGGGGGTAGAGTATGATCTATCCGCAATTACAAACTCAACCTATATAAATAATTATCCTTCAAGCAGGGGAACAATGCAACTGGTAAGTTTTTATGAAAACAACAATGTTTTTTATTATGCTACGCATGATTCTGGCGCAGCTCTTAAGGCCTTTACTTCCAAAGTTACCTCTGCTAATGTAGAAATTTCTAATCAGGTTGTAAGTGCTGCAACCTGGAATAATAATGGGCAGTTTGAGCTCCCGTGGGCTACATCTATCGGTTTGACAGATAAAGGTTGGGAAGATGCTGTTTTAACCTGGTACAGACCATTTAGTTTCCAGGCACAATGGGGACAAAAAAAGTTGGTAGAAAAGAATCATCCCTCGTGGTTGATTAATTCTGACTTATGGCTCACCGGGGGACATGCCAATGAAAAAGAACTGGATATAACCAAAAAATCGATAGATATGTTTGGTAATCAAACATCCTTTCATTGGTATTATTGGCATAATTATGATTTTGACACCAAATACCCCGAATATCTTCCAGCAAAAGAAGGTTTCTCTACCATTATAGATACAGTGCAAGCCAGAGGTGCGCATATTATGCCATATATAAATGGGCGTTTGTGGGATACGACAACAGTTAGTTACCAATCCCAGGGCGGGAATTTAGCAGTAGTTCTTAAAGAAGATAAAACACCAGTTATAGAAGTCTATGCTTCGAAAGCCCCAAATGCGGTAATTTGTCCGTCTTCTGCTGTATGGAAAAGTATTCTTGTAAACTTAACAGATAATATACAAGGAGATGTCTTAGGAACCGATGCGTTGTATTTTGATCAGGTAGCATCGGCCAGAGGACATGCTTGCTTTAATGAAAATCACAATCATCCTGTTGGTGGTGGCACTTTTTGGGTAGATAACTATCGGGAGATATTTAAAGAAGTCAGGAAAAAACTAAGACCCGGGCATATTATAGCAACAGAGCAAAACGCAGAAGCTTATCTGGATATGTTTGATTTGTTTTTAATGGCAAACTATCCACAGGGTACAGTATACAAGCCGTTACCATTATTCCCTCTGGTTTATTCTGATAGAGCGCTCCTTTATGGATTTTATATATACAATAAAAATGATATGAGCTACAGAGTGAAAAATGCCCTGAACCTATTATGGGGCGCACAATTAAATGGTGGCAGAACTTCATTTTTAATAACATGTGCCATGAAAGCCAATGCTGGTTTTCTGTCTGGCCTTGTAAATTTCAGGAAGCAGCATCACGATATATTTGTAGGGGGCAGAATGTTAAAGGAAATAACACCATCAGGAGATAACCCTATTTTGAATATTCCTAACTGGGGCGAATCCTCTGCGGCAGTAAGAGGTGCTTTGTGGGAGAACCAGAACGGCAGCAAATCAATATTATTGGTAAACATAGATACTGCCTCGCATGCGGTTATGCTGCCAGATTCTAATCAGCAAGTGGTAATAAACGGAGGAGAATGTAAAAGGATTAATCTGTAAAAGCGTAATCTTATGAAAAAAGATATCCTTGCTTTTTTAATATGGTTTGGTGCCTGTGCAAGTGCGATGGGTATGCCTTTTTCGCTTCCCGAAATTTTGTCTGACGGAATGGTGCTGCAACAAAAAAGCGAAGTAAAGATATGGGGATGGGGTAGCCCAAAGCAGAAAATTACCCTTAATACTTCATGGGACAATATGGTCTACAATGTTACCGTAAATCCCGATAGTAGCTGGTACGTAAGGGTGCTAACGCCCGAAGCATCTTACCGTAATTACAGCATTACCATATCTTCAGAAAAACAAAAAATAGATTTAAAAGATGTTTTAATAGGTGAAGTATGGCTTTGCAGCGGACAGTCTAATATGCACATGCCTATGAAAGGTTATTTCGGGCAGCCGGTTACAGGCTCTTTAGATGACATCGTTTCTTCGGGGAATGATAACCTTAGGTTTTATACTGTAAAGCAGAAAAGTTCGCTTACTCCGTTGTCTGAATGTGAAGGTAACTGGGAAAAATCGTCTCCCATAACAACAGGGAATTTTTCTGCTACAGCATACTACTTTGGGCGTTTACTGCAAAAAACCTTAAATATTCCTGTTGGATTGGTACATGCCAGTTGGGGAGGCTCGAAAATAGAAGCATGGATGTCGAAAGAGTCGTTGAAAGCATTTCCTTTTGCCCAGATACCTACAGAAGAACCTGATAAAAAGGTAGCCCCCCTACGCTCTACAGTAATCTATAACGGTATGATACATCCGATAGCGGGATACAACATAAAAGGTGTAATATGGTATCAGGGAGAAGCTAGTACCAATCAAAGCGGATATAAAAAATATCCTGAATTGTTTGAAACCATGCACAAAGACTGGATTGGTAAATGGGATATGAAAATCAATTTTCCTATCTATTTCTGCCAGATTACACCTTATGCACATTACACGGTAAAATTGGGACATTTTATGAGAGAAGCGCAACTTAAAATCTCACAGAATCAGCCTAATACAGCGATGGCAGTTTTAATGGATGCGGGGGAGGAGAATATACTCCATTGTGCAAATAAAAAAGCTCCGGGAGAGCGATTGGCTTATATTGCCTTGGCTAGATTATATGGTTACAACAAGCTATCGTATAGAAGCCCCGAGTTTAGGTCGTTGAACATTGTAGATCATAAGCTTATGTTGAGGTTTAATTACGCGGAGGATGGGTTAAGTACATTCGGGAAAGATCTGAATAATTTCAAAGTAGCCGGGGAAGATAAAATCTTTCATGCTGCAACGGCAAGGATTGTCTTGAATACTATCGAATTGTCATCGCCTGATGTGCCTCGCCCGGTTGCAGTACGTTATGCATTTGAAAATTATTCAGAAGCCAGCCTTTTTGGAATAAATGGATTGCCGGTATCGTCTTTTAGAACCGACAACTGGGATAATATCAAATAATTTGTGTCCTCATGCCACGATGAATTTTTTAAACCTTGTATATATTTTGATTTTAAATTTTGTGAATTATGAAAAAAACAGTTTTGTTTCTTGGCCTGTTTATGCTTGTCAAATTAACAGTTGCTCAGGATAATCTCGTTAAAGATGGGAGTTTTGCCTATACTACTTTTATGGTAAATGATCTTATCAAAAAGACTGCATCGAAATCAGTATGGTTCCCTTTTCTAACTTCAAACGATCAGGCGATGTTAGCGGTAGAAGATACAGATAAAGGTAAAGCAGCCTCAATCAAGACTTTGTCTAAAGTGAGTTACGCATATTCGTATATAGGTCAGAAAATAGAGGAAAGCGATATTAAAGAGGGTGTATATAGGCTCACTTTTTTAGCTAAAGCTACCACGGGTATACCAACCTATTTAGCGGTATATTTAAGACTTAAAACTCCCGCGCAGCAATTCCTTTTCTTTCCTTTAAACAATTACAATCCTCAGGAAACACCAGGTTTATCCGGTGCACTGAAACAAATCAGAATGACCAACGAATGGAAAGAATATACCATAGACTTTGACTTGGGGAAAACGATTAATGGAGCTGCTGCACCGACAAATGCCAGAGAGCCGATTGTATTGGAAAAATCAACGAATGAAAACAGAAAGGCTTTTGAAGTAGCATTTTCATGTTTGACAAAAAATGCTGGCTTACTGTTTACAAATGTCACTTTAGTGAAAAAATAACCTATGATAGTACCAGGCACTGACAGGGATTGTTATTTTCCCTGTTAGTGTTTTAAAAATTTTAACAATAACAGGGTTATATAACAGATTTTTATTTCAATATGAAACAATATTTAAGCTTTTTGTTTATTGCTTTTGCGTTATTAAGTATGTTGCCTTTTTACGCTTGTTCTGCTGCCGAAAAATCCGATTTAGAACTTCCTGAAAAAGAAAGACCCAATAAGAAAGGAGCATTGGGAAAACTATCTAAAACCGAAACTAGCGTAGCTATATATACAACAAATGGTATCGAATTTACCTTTAGAAATGTTAAAAGAGATTATCTGTCTGGGAAAACTAGTTTTTACGACATATGGCAATTATGGGAAGCATTCGGACATAATAAAAAAGGAGAAAGAGAAGCTAATATTATCAGGCCCGGAGAATGGGAGACAGCAATAAAAATGGATAACGATTTTGTAGGGGGCTTTAATCATGGTTTTGAGATAAAAAGATCTGTTAGTTTTCTACTGGATGGTAAGATTATTCCTGAGGATGAAAATATAATTCTGCAGTCTTTTAACAGTTTTTGCGTTGAACAGGAATCGGATTTATATGCTTTTAATAGCACTACAGATAAAATTGCAATAATTACGAAAAAGTGGGAGTTTAAGACGGATGGTGAAATTAAATTTAATCAAACTATAAAATGGCTAAGCGAACAATCATTAAGTAACTCGTATTTAACAATGCTTCCAATAGCCAGAGAAGACAAAGAAATGAATATAACATCCAAAGCAAAAAGAGACGATATAGATGAGATATTTGATGTATCATACGAGGGGCATAAAAACCCGTTAGGGCCTGCAGGACGAAATAAAGAAGCTTCGGTAATGATGCTATGGGGTGAGACTTATAAATTTACAGTATCTGTTAAGCGGAAGGAAATATTACCCAATAGCAGTTTATGGTTGTCTAACTCGAAATTATATAATAAAATCTATTTTGACTATTCTGGTAAAAATAATGTAACGAAAGATGATATATTTAATGTCTCAACTACTTTTAGAATTGATAGATTGAACCCTGAATTATAATCTTGAAATACAGTAAGAATGATCTCCCAGGCAAAATATAAAGACAACTTAATGATTTGAAAAACAACCATCTGTTTTAACCTCTGTTTTCTAAGAATGTAAAAATCATCTTATTCTGAACCTCAAATATGGATAAAGACAAAAATCCCTGTCAATATTCTAAAGAGCCTTAATAAACCATTGTTCTGAATGTGTGTGCGTTACCGATAAAGGTACTATGTTAATATATAAACTATTATTAATCTAAATACTTTTATTATGAAAAAATTATTACTTCTCTTCTATTGGTTATTGGTTTGTTTGTCTCTTTTTACAGGAAAAGTAATGGCTCAAGAGAAGGAAACAAAATGGACACAGGTACTGGGTTCTTCTTCAGTAGAAACAGTGAAAGGAATTGTTAGCGATGGTGATGGTAATACATACATTACAGGTTCTATTGAGGGGACGGTTAACGTGATTCTAGCCGATAATAATCCATTATCTATAAATACTACGGGACTAAAAGATGTTTTTGTTGCTAAAATAAACTCGGCGGGAAAATATGTTTGGATACAAACCTACGGATGCGATGAAGGGAATGACATAGGAAATAAAATTAAAATAGATGGTAATGGCGACCTTATTATTATTGGAGAATTTGTTTCAACCGTAGATTTTAACGTAAATGATACCGAGGGTGGAGGAATATTGGTTAGCAAAGGAGGATCGGATGCTTTTGTTCTTAAGCTTTCTGCTTTGGATGGAACCTTTAAATGGGTAAAATCCGTAGGAAGCGGGGCAACAGATAATGCTACCGGGTTATCTATAGATGACGTAAATAATATTTTTATTGGCGGGCGTTTTGGAGGTACAGTAGATTTTGATCCGGGTTTAGGTATATCTAATTTAGTATCAAAAGGTGGCTCAAATACCTGGAATTCATTTGTCTTAAAGCTGGATATTGATGGGAATTTCGATTGGGCAAAGCGTATTGGCGGTATAGATGCTGCTACTACATGTCAGATTACCATATATGATATGCATGTCGCGAATAATATGGTGTATTTAACCGGCAGATATCAATATGGAGTTAACTTTAATCCTGATGAAACACCAGCTCAGACAATTAATTCCACTAAGCAAAGTGCTTTCATATTAACATTAACAGATGCAGGAGGATACGTATGGCATAGAGCAATTACCGGATCCGGGACTTCAACTATATGGGCTAATGGATATGGTATTGTGACGGATAATAGCGGTAACGTTTTTGTGGTTGGTACATACAGAGAATCTGTCCTGGCTCCCGTTATAGCAGGCGAAGGTTCGCTGGAAGAGCCAGGAGCAACAGGAGATGCCTATGTTATTAAATTTGACAACAACGGGAAAATGATTTGGGGTAAAAGAATTGGTGCAGGATCTGAAGATATCGCAGAGGGTATCGCAATAGATGTAAAAGGCGATATCTATGCCACCGGCAGATTTGCAAGCACTGTAGATTTTGGTAATGGTATATCTGCCGCCGCGGGAGGACAATTTGATGCTTTTATTGTAAAGATTAAGAATGATGGAGTAACTAAGTGGGTACATAGAATAGGAGGGTCTGCAACAGAATTGTCAGCAGCAGGAGGTGGAACCGCAGGAATAGATAAAGGGCAGGTATTATATATAGATCAGGATTATAATATATATACTGCAGGGGTATTTGCCGCATCTGCAATTTTTGATTTGCCAGCTGCTACTATTAAATATACATCTTTGGGAGGCGACGATGTTTTTATCCATAAGCTAGGACAACCTGATGTGTTACCAATACATTTGGCTTATTTTAAAGGGAAAAGAGAATTAGACAGGAATAGCCTCAGCTGGCAGACATTAAATGAAAATAACAATAGTCATTTTGTGGTGCAAAGAAGTACAGACGGTATTATATTCTCCGAAATTGCTGAGATTGGCGGGTATGGTAATTCCAATTCGGTTAAAGGCTATTCTTATGTAGATTATACAAGTTTTACAGGTCCCGTGTATTACAGACTCTTACAGGTAGATTTTAATGGTAAATCAACATATTCTGAAGTTGTGATTATTCAGAGTGAGTTTAATGATGTCATAATTTACCCAAATCCTTTTTCGGAAATGGTACGTTTAAAGCTTGCGGAAAACAATACAGGTGCAGGCACATCGGTTAAAATTGTTGATGCAACAGGAAGAGATGTTCATAATATTCGAAAAGTTATAGGGAATGAAATTATTTTAGACCTAAGTTCACAACCAGATGGTCTTTACCTGATAGAACTACAGCGTGATGAAAAAATACATATATATAAAGTAATTAAACGAGCAAACAAATAGTTTCTATTAATTTGCCAAGCCTTGATTAAGATTTTAATCAAGGCTTGGTTTAAAATATTATACCTGTTGTTTAGATAAGCTACTTTAGGCTCTTATCTATCCTATAAACCTTTCACATAAGACCAATTTATTATTTAAGTGCAAAAAGATTCAAATGATTATATTTAAATCAAAATTGTATTTATTTAATGAAAAAAAACATAATTATTATTCTTGTATTTGCAATGATGCAACAAATTGGTTTGGCGCAAGACTTAGCGTATATTAAACTTTATCAAAAGGTACCGGGACAAAAAAAATCTGATAATTATAAGGAAGAGACCGTTTTAAGAAAAAATGGAACTTACTTAATAAGTAAAGTAACAGACCCGAATTTACGTTACTATGCACCGAAGGGCGAAAGAAGAACAGACGCGTCAGTCGTTATTTGTCCGGGAGGTGGTTACGGAGGGCTTGCCATTAGTCATGAAGGTTACGATGTTGCAGAGAAATTTGCTGCTATGGGAGTTTCTGCTTTTGTATTAAAATACCGTTTGCCAAGTGATGAAATTATGGAAGACAGAAAAAACGGACCTTTGCAGGATGTTCAGCAAGCTATAAAATACGTTAGAGAAAATGCATCGAAATACGGTATTCATCCTAATAAAATCGGAATTATGGGCTTTTCTGCAGGAGGACATTTAGCTTCCACTGCTTCTACGCATTTTGGAACGCCAGTTATTGAAAATAAAAACGGGACAAGTGTTCGTCCTGATTTTTCCATTTTAATTTATCCGGTAATTACTTTTGGTGAATTTACCCATAAAGGATCCAGAAAGAATCTGATAGGAGATAATGCCTCGCAGGATTTGATAGATCTTTATTCTAATGAGAAACAAGTAACGCCACAAACTCCGGTAACTTTTATTGTACATGCTAATGATGATAAAACAGTGCCGATAGAGAATGCTCTTGACTATATTAAAGCTTTGAATAAAGCAGGTGTAAAAAATGAGGCCCATATTTATCCGACTGGTGGACATGGCTTTGGTCTGAATAATAAAACCGTAAAAGATTATTGGTTTGACAGGCTGGCGAACTGGCTGGACAGTCAGGGGATTTTGAAGTAATATTGCTTGAACACTAGCAATCTCTATTTGATGTTTTCATTCGCGAAATCCATATACTGAATCCAATCAAATAGCAGCATATTATGCTTCCCTGTTCTGATATGATAACGGATAGTCTCACCAATAGAGGTATCAGGCGGAGGCATTTCACCCGTTCCAAGTCCTTTTTTATCAAAAAGCCTATAAACCGGTTCTGCATTTTTGGCACTCAGAAACTCACCTTGTGGATCAGCCCATAAATCTTCAGTAGCACTGGCAACATATAAAGGTCTGGGAGCTACTAATGCCAACAGCATGTGCTGATCTACAGGCAGAGCCGGGGCATTGTTGTTAAACGTTTTATATTTTGCAATAAACCAATGTGGAAAGTTGGTATTAATTCGGTTAGTTGTTTCTCCGAACCATCTTCTGGTTAAAGCAGCACCTCCTTCTCCCGAATTATTAGAAATAACGGCAGCGAATCTTGTATCATTGGCTCCGGCCCACAAAGCGGCTTTGCCTAAACGTGAATGTCCGTGTACAATAACTTTACGGGAATCAACCTGTTTGTCGGTTTCCAGATAATCCATTATTCTGCTTAATCCCCATGCCCACGCACCAATAGCTCCCCACTCATCGGATTTAATACCCAATTCTGTTTGTAAAGAAGTTCTTATTCCGGATTGCCATCCTCCCGGATAATCTAATTCCAGATCGCCATAATATGCTGTAGCCGTACCAAAACCCTTTTCAACTAATGTTTCAATCTCCCAGCGTTCTGATTGATTGCCCCGAACCATCGGATCGTTTTTCTTCGTATTTCTTAACAATTCAGGCTGTTTTTCAGAAAGTAGAATAGCACTGTCTGTATGAACAGATTGATTGCCTTTAAAATTTAATCCTGCGAATACAGGAACAGGTTTTTGTATATTAGAAGGTAAATAGAGCAACATATCCATATATGGGCCTTTATTGCCTTTAGTAAAGAAAATTCTTACCTGTTTGGAAATTGCTTTCCCTGCTAAGGCATTCTTGTCGATCTTTTTAATCTCGAAATGAATATGCTGAGGTTTTTCCGGAAATTTGCCATATACGTTTTCCTGAAAAAGCTGAAGAGTCTCGGTCCTTCGTTGTCTCCATTCCTTTTCGTTGCTTACAGTGCTGCCATTATTTAAAGTCAAAAGAGAAGGCAAGGTGTATTCTCCTACTTTTGCTTCGTCATAATTAAATGTTTCCTGACCAAATAAAAGATGTGGTAGGTAAAAAATGGATAGAGCGGAAATAAAGACCTTAACTTTTCTGATCATTATATTCTGATTCAGGGTACTTCTTATTACTTTTTTCGTAAAAATACCTTTATTAATTTTTACATCAAAAATTCTTTCCGAAGAGTTTCCTCTTGCAGATTAGCCTAAAATCCCCAATAACTCTTTAATTTCATTAACCTTATCCTGAGAGCCCAATTCTTCATAAGCAGATATCAGATTTCTCAATACCCTTTTAATAATATCCACGTTAGAGCATGGTTCGTAAAAAGAACGGTCTGGCTGTACCTTAAGCTGTTTCAGAAAAAGATCTATATCTCTTCTGCCAAATATATATCCCCGGTTAAAAACGTTTATATAAAACAAAACATCATTATCATATTGAGTTTGGTTCTCTTCATCTATATAAGCCAGGATAAAGTGCTGAGGCAAGTTTACACCATAAATAGGAATATCCAGTTTTTGTGCAATAATAGAATAGATAATGGCCAGGCTAATCTGATTTCCTTTTTTAGATTCTAAAACCTGGCTGATATAAGAGTTTTGCGGATCTTTATGATTTGTCGTATTCCCGCTAAAACCATAAATATGATAGAACACATTATTAATTAGTCTCACTTTTTCTGAAGGGCTGGATTCATACATCATCTGCATCCATACTTCGCGCTTAATCTCTTCTATTTGATTGATGACCTTTTGTTCGTCAAGATCCGGATATTGGTATCTGTTAATGATCAGAATTCCTCTAAGCAAATCAAAAGAACCGCTATTGTACCAAAGTTCCAGGTCCATTTTGACATTCTGAAACTGTATCTTATGTATAAGGTTAACCAAACGTTCCTGTAAAATAGGGTTGAAAGATTTCTCCCACTCTAATTCCAGATAAGAAACAATGTCTTCGCCGTAAGATAGCAATCTATCTTCTATATGTTGGAAGATCTCCGGATCCGGATCGTCTAACAGCCTGATTAATGCTGGAATTTCTTTCTCGTTCATCACTACTCCTTGAAAATAATCAAAAAACCATTCAGCAAAAAATATTCACCATATTATTTACCTTTGGCACATGGTAAAATTTCAGTTCATCAAAGACTTTATACATCATAGAATTACTTCGAAAACCAGACATGGCGTACACTCACCTTTTGTCTATAAATTGATTGATGAGGTTATCTACGACTTAAAATCTAAAGATGAATACAAAAATATCGAAGATTTACGTAAAAAGTTAATATTAGATGATAGAATTATTACCATAACCGATCTTGGGGCAGGTTCGCACATGAACAATAACAAGCAAAAAGCTGTTTCTCAGATTGCAGAAAATGCTTTAAAGCCCCGTAAGCTGGCGCAGCTGATCTATCGTTTAGCGAAAATGATGCATCCCTCTAATATCGTAGAATTAGGTACTTGTTTAGGAATAACTGCCGCTTATCTGGCCAAAGCTGCACCAGATGCCAAAGTGATTACTATGGAAGGCTGTCCCGAAACAGCCAAGATTGCTCAGGAAAGTTTTAATGTGTTGAGTCTTGGCAACATTCGTCTGGAAGTAGGAAACTTTGATGATAATTTTCCAAAAATCATAGCGCAGCTTCCAAAGCTAGATTTTGTTTTTATTGACGGTAATCATAGAAAAGAAGCCACCTTAAATTATTTTAATTGGAGCCTGCCAAAAGTACATGAAAACTCCCTGTTGATTTTTGATGATATTTATTGGAGCAAAGGAATGAAGGAAGCCTGGGAAGAAATCAAAAACCACCCGGATGTAACCTGCACAGTTGATTTGTTCTGGATCGGATTGGTTTTCTTTAGAAAAGGTCAGGCTAAGGAACATTTTAAGGTTAAGTTTTAGTTGGCAGTTTGGTGTACTCTTATTACGGGTTACAGACGAATGTTTACACTAAATAACTATGAAAATCAAACAAATGAATTTTTGGAAAACAGCCCATAGTTCATGAATTCACTCAAATAGCAGCTTTTTTTGATTCTCATAGGGTATCTTATATTTACCTCTCCCTCCCGAATAATCTGCTGTTGAATAATCTAAAAGTCATTGGCTTAGATTCCGGAAGATTAAAAAACACCTTCAAAAAAATAAAAAGAATATATTTATGTAATGTTTTTTGATAATTATTCTATACACTCTTGTAAATAATTATGCGTTACAAAAAAGCTCCAAAAGAAGATGTTGATTACATTTTAGGTATTTTAGGTTCTATTTATCCTGTTAGTAACGAACTGGCACAAGCTTTTTATGAGAAAACTGTGAGCCTAAAAGTTAAAAAAAGCGAAATACTGTTGCAGTCAGGCAAACGGTGTCAATACATGTATTTTATAAAACGAGGCGCTATGATGGGGCAAACCACTCATCAAAAGAAAGAGATTGTCACTTACATTTCGATAGACAATGAATTTGTAAGTTCTATTTCCGGATTACATGGTGTAATACCTTCGAAGGAAGCCATTATTGCAGTAGAAGATTCGGAATTAATAGCCATGCATAATGATAATTTACAGGCATTATTTCTTCGGTATTTCGATATGAACTTTCTGTTTAGGGTGATGGTGGAAAAATACTATCGGGATGCTCAGGAACGTAGCCATATTGTTCGGGTAGGAAATGCTAAAGAACGATATCTATATTTTGTAAAGACCAAACCAGGTTATATAGAACGTTTGCCTTTACATTTGGTAGCCTCTATGTTGGATATGAAACTGGCCACACTGTTAAAAGTACAGAAACAACACCAGTTGTCTTTGCAAAAAGATAAAGAAACAGAAGAGTGGTGCCGTAAAATAGAGGATTATATTATTAACTGCGAGGCATTTAAAAATCCCGAATTAAGTATAGAACATGTAGCGCAGGAATTATGTATTGCTACGCATAAACTATCGTCAATATTCAATAATACCTACCAGTTGACATTTACAGCATTTGTAAATGAGCATCGTATAAAAAGTATCCAGAAATATATGATTGACAAAGATATTATGCATAATTATACGATTGAAGCTTTGGCTAAAAAATCGGGTTTTGCCACCCGTAGTGCTTTTTATAACGCTTTTAAAAAAGCGGTTGGTATTACACCTGTTGAATATCGTGACTCGTTGTAATTTACTTTTTTGTCCAGTTTTATAAAACTGGACAAAGTTGTATACTTAAAATTTATGGGCAATAAATGTGTGGTTTAACTTTGTGGTTAAAACCAAACCGATTGCCCATATGAGAATAAATTTACGTTTTGTATTACTACTCTTTCTTGTTGTAGCATTTTTATGGACAGGCACTGCTTCCGCACAGGCATCGCTAAATTTTGATGGCAGTAACGATTATGTCCGTATTCCCAATTCGGTTTCAACAGCTTCGGCCTTTACCATAGCATTCTGGATGAAGACCACACAAACCGGTCCGGGTTCGGGCGGCAGCCAATGGTATGAAGGCCTCGGTTTGGTAGATGCCGAAATAGCAGGTACTGCCAATGATTTCGGTATTTCGCTGGTGGGTACCAAAGTCGCTTTCGGTATTGGCAATCCCGATAAAACCATCTTCTCTACATCAAATGTCAATACCGGGAATTGGGTACACGTAGCCGCTGTATGGGATGGCAACACCCCCGGCATGAAGCTGTATATTAACGGGATACTGGAAGCTTCGGCAACCGGCAATGTATCAGCGTTTCAAAGAAATGCACCTCCTGCTATTATGTTGGGTTCCATTATTACGGTGTTGGGAGCTTTCAATATCCCTAAAAATTGTTATAACGGCAATATAGCCGGATTGCGCATCTGGAATATAGCACTTGCCAACCCGAAAGACAACATCACTTGTTCCCTTGCACCCACTGCGGGGCTCATGGCTAACTACATATTTGATGACGGCGTGGCAAACGGAACCAATACGGGTGTTACCACTATCGCTGATGCCTCGGGCAATAACAATACCGGTACACTCATTAATTTTGCCCTCATGGGAAACACGTCCAACTTTACCGACAATGTGGTTTATCCGGCAACAGCTGTTACTATTACCTCAAACAGCACCAATCCTTATGATGGTTATCATATTATTTTCACGGCAGGTACAACCTTCGTAGGTTCAGACTGTAGCTATCAATGGTATAAAAACGGCAGTCCCATTACGGGTGCTACTGATGCTACCTATGCCACTACCACGCTGGCAGACAACGACCAGATTTACTGCATCATCAGTACCTCAACGGCATGTACCGCCGCAACAAATTATCAGAGCAATACCGTTACGCTGCATTCCCGACCCCTGCATACCTGGTATGTAAAGCCGGGCGCATCGGGTGGCGGCACTTCGTGGGATGATGCCGGAGACCTGCAAACGATGATTAATCTTGCCTATAGTAACAGCGACAGCAGGGGCGGCGACAGTGTGTTTGTAGCCGCCGGTACATATACACCTGCCACTAATATGAGCTATAGTATGAAAGAGGGGGTGAAAATTCTGGGAGGCTTTCCCGCTACGGGCAATCCTAGCTATGCCGACCGTGATTATATCACTAACACCACCGTCTTACAAGGATATTTAGAAAGCGACCAGTTCGGAAGAACAACCAACCGGGTCATCAACAACAATAATAACGGGCTTACTGCTGCTGCAGTATTAGACGGATTTACCATTACGAGAGGTGCCCTTGTCGGTTCTAATGCCCATGGAGCCGGTATATATAACAATAATGTTTCACCAACCATACAAAATTGTATCATTACCAATAACACCACTATAAATAATGGAGGCGGTGTATATAATGTTTATGGCAGGCCTGCATTTATCAATTGCACCTTTTCTCTTAACAAGAATGAAACAAAAGGTGGCGGTATGTCAAACTACTACAGCAATGCCATTGTTACCAATTGTACTTTTTCTGATAATACTTCGTACGGAAGTACAGGGCCGACTGAAGGAGGCGGAGGGATGCATAACGAGAACTCGAACCCGGTAATTACCAATTGTACTTTTTCGGGAAATGAAAGTTTCAATGGCGGGGCCATCAATAACTGGTCTGCAAGTCCTCAAATTATTAATTGCAGGTTGCTAAATAATAAGGGATCTCAGTTTGGAGGAGCTGTTTATAGTAATAACTATTCTGCCCCTGTGTTTACAGATTGTGTATTTGCCTATAATACCAGTGGTTTTGGCGGTGCGGTATATAATTATACCTCCAATGCCTGGTTTACCAATAGTGTATTTCACGGCAATTTGGGTAGCCAGGCTGGAGGTGCTATAGCTAACGAAGCTCAATCTAAAAACTACATTACCAACTGCACCTTTACAAAAAATTCCGTCACAGCGAACGGTGGTTCGGGAAGAGCTATAAGGAGTGATTTTCATTGTGATTTATTGATTAAGAACTCGGTGTTTTATGGCAATACCGGAGTGGGGGAATTAAGCCCTGCTAACGCACAGCGTAATATTACTGTATTTGTAACTTCTGCTATTGAGATAGGACACAGCGGAGCCGAAGCACATGTTAGTAACAGCCTTATAGAAGGATGGGATGGCTCTGGCTCGCCAGGCTATACCGGATTGACCAATGATGGCGGTAATATCCACGTTTACAGTCCGCTGCTTTTTGCGGATATGGATGCGCCCGAAGGTGCCGATGGCATTTGGGGAACTGATGATGATGGTTTACAGCTATACCCAACCTCGTTTTTAATAGGTAGGGGCAATAATGATGCCGTTGCAGTGAATACGGATGTTGCCGGGCAGCCACGCATCCAAAACGGTAAAGTAGATATGGGCGCATACGAAAGCCCTTACAACCGTTGTGGCCTAACGATAAACATACCAGAGATAAAGCATATTAAATGCAATGGTGGCAACGATGGCAGCATTACTCTTGAGGTAAGCGGCGGCAGTGGCTCTTTCCAATACAATTGGTTGCAGTTGGGAGGCAATACGGCAACAGCAAGCGGTTTAACCGCAGGCAATTACACCTGTGTAATTACCGATACGGATAATAGCTGCGTTACAGATACTACCATCACCATTAGCCAGCCCGATGTGCTTGCTGCAACTATAGTGCAAGAAAACAATAATTGTTATGGCAACCATAATGGCAGCATCACCATCAACGTAAGCGGGGGTGTGGTGCCTTATACCTATCTTTGGTCTAACGGTGCAACAACTGCATCAATAGCTCATCTTGCCGCAGGCAACTATACCTGTACCATTACCGATAAAAATGGGTGTAGTATCGTTAAAAATATTACTATTACTCAGCCTGATGAGCTGATAGCTTATATTTCGCCAACTCCAATAGGAGGTAGTATAACTACGGGTACTGCCACTGTTAAGGTAAGCGGGGGTACAGCGCCTTATACTTATCAGTGGAGCAACGGCGCAACAACGGCCACCATAACAGGCCTGAGTGCTGGTATATATACCTGTACCATTACCGATGCAGGTTATTGTGGAGCTACTGTTAACCAATCAATCGCCATAGAGCAGCTACCTTCAAATACTGTAACATTATATGTAGATAGTGGAGCGGTAAGCCCGGGCAGTGGCAGCACTTGGAACAATGCTTTAAAAACGTTAAACGATGCATTGGTAATTGCCGGTCAGTTGGGCAATGTCAGTAATATATGGGTAGCCAAAGGCACCTATTATCCTACAGGTTTGCAAAGCGGTACCGATAGAAACGCTGCGTTTGTGTTGCCACAACACGGCATAAAGCTATACGGCGGTTTCGACCCTGCACATGGCATTACGGATATAAATAATCGCATCATCCCAAATACAGGTGTCACCCTGGGTACTGTACTAAGTGGCAACATCGGCACTGCCAATACCAACAGCGACAACAGCTTCCATGTGATGGTAATTGCCGGTGCCACGGCAGACAGTACCATAGTAGATGGCTTTACCTTAACTCACGCCAATGGTAATATTGGCGGCAATTATACCTACAATAGCATTGCTATGGCCTCAAATACCGGTGGTGGTATGGCATTGTACAATAACAGTAATCAAACGCTTATCCGCAATTGTTCGTTCACCAATAATATCTCTAATCAGGGTGCAGGATTGTTTACTTCGGCGGCATCGCCTGTGGTACAAAACTGTTTTATACAGGGCAATACCGCAACCGATAATGGCGGTGCCATGAGCAACTTCAATACATCAGCACCAACAAGCATCAATGTATTGATGGCAGGCAACAAAGCGGGTTATGGCGGTGCCATATTTGCCCAGAATAGTAACAATACGCTGATTAATTGTACCATTGCCGGTAATTATGCCATTAACGATGGAGGCGGTATCAATAGCAAAGGCAGTGCCAATACCACCATTAAAAACAGTATTGTATATGGTAATGCCACAGGAGGTTATGACCCCAATCTGCGCAACGAAGAAGGGGGCAATGCTAATCTGGCCTATTCGTTAATTGAAGACAGTGCAGGCACATGGCAACCTTCTTTTGGAACAGATAACGGAAACAACACCTTCCTTAACCCTGATTTTGTGGAAGCGGTTGCCGCTACCAACCAAAATACGCCCCATACCTCGGGCAACTACAGTTTGCAGCAGGGTAGTAACGCTGTAGGAGTGGGCAATAACAGTTTTATCCTTCAGAATGTTGTTACCGACATTGCTAACACCACACGTATTCAACAAGAAAGAGTGGATATGGGAGCCTATGAAAGTTCTTATGCTCCTTGTGGTTTTACCGCTATTGTAGCTACGCTTAACCCTGTAAGTTGCAATGGCGACAATAACGGCTCGGCAACCATGAGCGTAAGTGGTGGCAGCAGTAATTACCAGTACAGTTGGTCTAACGGGATTAACGGAGCAACAGTAACAAATTTAAGTGCCGGCGATTATATCTGTACCATTACCGATATGGGCAGTGGCTGTGTAACGGCTATTACCATAACTATTACACAGCCCGAAGAGCTTGTTGCAGCTACCTCGCAGGAAAACAGTAACTGTTATGGAAGTGCTAATGGAAGCGCTGCTATAACCAGCGTAAGCGGAGGTGTGGCGCCTTATACTTACAATTGGTCTAATGGCGAAACAACCGCAGCAATTGCGCATCTGGCCGCAGGTGATTATACCTGTACCATTACCGACAAAAACGGGTGTACTGTGACTAAACATGTTACCCTAACCCAGCCCGAAGCACTGGTAACTTATGTTTCGCAAATTTCAACAGGTGGCGAAGTAACGGCCACCATTAGCACAAAAGGTGGTATACCTCCTTATACCTATAATTGGGGCAATGGCGCAACAACGGCCACCGTATCCGGCCTGTCTGGTGGCACCTATACCTATACTGTTACCGATGCGAGCCTTTGTGCCACCGTCCAGCAGTCGGTTGTAATTACACCATTGCCTGCAAACGTAACCACATTATATGTGGATAGCAGCGCAGTTAATCCGGGCAATGGCAGCAGCTGGAGCAACGCTTTAAAAACATTGAGCGATGCGTTGGTTGTTGCAGATCAGCAGAGTAATATCAATAGTATAAGGGTAGCTAAAGGCACTTATTATCCTACAGGAACTCAAAACGCAACAGACCGGAGCCGTACATTTTTGATACCGCAACGAGGCGGTATAAAAATATATGGTGGTTACAACAGTAGTAGCGGTACGAGAGATATTGTTAATAACCCAACTCTGCTAAGTGGTGATATTGGTACTGCAAAGAATAACAGTGATAACAGCTATCATGTGATGGTTATAGCCAATATAGCTAATACAGCAGATAGCGTTGTGGTAGATGGCTTAACAATTAAAGAGGGAAATGCAGGTGGTTTTAATGGGCCCAAGGCCTATAACGGTACTAACATTAATCAGTTTGATGGAGGAGGGATATGTATAGTGAGCAGCGCAAGCCGCAAAATAGAAATCAGGAATTGTACTGTTAAAGCTAACGAAGCCGGAAACTACGGCGGCGGAATATATATCGACAATGCTTCGCCTACCATAAAATATAGTCGTATGGAGAGTAACAGCGCCTCTTTCTTTGCTATGGGTGGAGGAATGGTTAATATTAACAATGCTTCACCCTACATTGCACATTGTACCTTTGTTGGTAATATAGCAAGCTATGGTGGAGGGATGTTAAACATTACAGGTTCTTCGCCTTATATTACCCATTGTGTTTTTGTCAGCAATACCGGAGGGTTTATGGGTGGCGGAATGTTAAATATGGATAACTCTTCGCCTGTAGCCATAAATTGTACATTTACAGGGAATGTAGTAGATGCTTCATCAGGAGCAGGAGGCGGAATATATAATGAAAATTCATCTCTTGTAATTACCAATTGTACGATTGCAGGGAACATAACAACAGGAGCTTACAGTTCTGGCGGTGGAATACGTAGCAGAACTTCTTCTCTTACCATCACTAATAGTATTGCTTTTGGTAATTACCCTTATGATGTTGATATTTATAATGATGGTGGCAATACTACTATAAGCCATAGTATTGTACAAAGTATTATAGGATATAACGGGGGCAGTACAGGCAACAGCACTGCTAATCCGCAGTTTGTGAATGCGCCATCTGCTTTTAGTGCTCCATTTACCGGGGGCGATTACCGTTTGCAATCATCATCGTCCGCAATTAATGCAGGTACGTCTGATACTACAGGACTGAACCTGCCCATTACCGATTTGGCGGGTAACCTTCGTGTACAAAACGGAAGGATAGATATGGGCGCTTACGAAATTTATGTAGAAGGAACACTGCCTGTTTCGTTGTTAGACTTTACGGCAAAAGCCGAGGGCAACTACGTCAAACTACAGTGGCAAACTGTTAATGAAGTTAATCACAAGCGATTCGAAATTTATAGGAAAAGTGAGGAGGGCGAGTTTGTAAAGATAGGCGAAGTTTTAGCTTCTACATTTTCAAATTCCATATCTCATAGCTATACCTACATCGATAAAACTCCCCAGAATGGCACCAACTACTACAAACTGGTACAAATAGATAAGGACGGAACAACGACAGATTTAGGGGTAAGAGTACTAAACTTCGGTCTTCCGACATCGGACGTCCAACTATATCCTAATCCAACAACCGATAAGATAACTATAAAGTTTGAAAACGGCATTTTCAACCAGTTACAGCTGGTTGATGTAAATGGCAGAGTACTACAAAGTATAGGTGTAAACAAAGCAGAAAATAGTAAGCAGGTTTCGCTGGCCTCATATCCGGCAGAAATTTATATTATTAAATTAAGTGGTAGTGGAATAACAGAAACGAGGAAGGTTGTTAAGAATTGATAATAGATTTACGAAGTTGTTGTACGCTTACCAAGGTACCAGTAGGGCCTTTTTATCAGAAAGCCCTGCTTCCATTCTCGCGTTATATTTTGAGTACTTCATTAAAAGTTGGAAATCATGGGTTTGCTTTGACAGGATCGATTCTGACCCTATCGTGTGGGCACATCTTTCGATGTCTTTAAAATACCGCGCCATCGAATGAGGAGAGCAGGAGAAGCCCTTGAATAGCAGCACAGATTATCAATAACGGAACGGTGTTGCCAAAGTTTCGGCTAAGGGATTTGCAAGACGGCTTTCACCAAATGTTTTCAGAGTAGGCTATATAGTTCGATTAAAGGTTTATAAAAATGAAACTAACAATAACAGAAAGATGTTCCAAATTTCTGTATGGTGCGATTAAGGTCGATAAAAAGAAAACAGCTTGCTATCTGGCTCAAAAGTTTCAATTCCTATATGTGCGATTAATATTTTGCCTATTATTATTATTATTAATGTAATAAGAAGTTTGTTTCAGTAAATTAAAAAGATTAATATGACTTTGATAAATTAAAGAGCTCCAAAAGGTGAGGAGCTTTTAGTCCATAAAAGGAGACCGTCTAAAGAAGTGCATTTACGAATAAAAGGAGTTTCTAACACCTTTTTTTACCGTTGAAAGGGTGAAATATGCTATTGTTTAGCAGTTTGTTTAATTTTCCACAGTTCCGCATTTCAATTAGGGATGAATGCGACTCCTGCCTGTAATTTAACCCGCCTTTTTCTTGAGCTAATTACTTGATATCAGCTACTAAATACTTGCGGCTGTCAAAAAGCCTCACTAAGACTAATGTAAAAACCGGATATCCTTTTTTCTCCTGTAGGTTTCTCGCCAAAACCGTAATCAAATCTAACAGCCAGGCTTTTATCCAGGTCGAAGAAAAACCTTCCGCCCAATCCGTAGTTAGGTTTTAGATTAGAAAAAAGGTTATTGAATTTATTGTCCACATTTCCAAAACCACCAAAGGCCACTATACCAAATCGGTTGCTAAATCTGTAACGTATTTCCGATTGTAGGGATATATACTGTTCATCGCGGTATCTTCCCTGATAATAACCACGCATAACTTCATCATTACCCAACTGGCGCAGAACATAAAAAGGAATATGTCTGTCACTGTCTAAACCTTCGTAAAACAGTTTGCTCGCAAATACAACTTTCTTATGCAGGGATACGAATTGTCTTATATCTGCTGAGAAGAAATTACCTGAAAAATTATCCCGACCAAAGAAATGAGGTGTATAACCGTATTTTACTCTGCCAAAAAAACCTTTAGTAGGGTAAGTATTGGAGTTTCGCGTATCATAAAGTTGACTGATCTTAAACATCAGGAATTTACCGCCCTTTTGGTCGGCAGAAGGGAATGACTCAAATATACCACCTGCCTCTTTGTCTGTGAAGGAGTGAGACTCGAATTCTACACCTAAACCTGCATAGTAATTCTTGAAAAATTTATATTCTACCTCGCTATTTATCCTGATTTTTTCTTGTTTTAATTTGTCTTCATCGATAACTTCCGTATCATTCCCGACTCCGTAAAAATTAAACGGTATATGATAAAATTGTATAGTATGAATGTGATGCCATTTGTTTTGTTTAGACCAGATATCGGATTTTAAAGAGAACTGGGTTTGTCCTTTGGTACTTATCAATGCCATGCCATTGATTTGAGAAGCACGGGTAGCATAGTCATGCTTATCCATATAAAATGAATAAAGCCCCGCAGCTCCAACTATAAATCCGGCTTCCTGATTGTATCCCACTGCGGGCAAAGGCATAAAAGTATTTCGGCGTGTAGTATCGTTTGGAAATACCCTGTTAAACTGTTCCAATAATTTATTTTGACCAAAACTTATTGCTGCTATATGTGAAAAAATGTAGGCTGCGAGTAGTTTTTTCATTAGATGATTAAAGTTGTTTACAGATATGTCTCCAATACAGATCTTTTTCCAAAGTCGTAAAGATAGTATTTTAGACAATAGAAGATAAGCAATAAGTCAGGTTTGGTTTGAGAGAGAGTTCCGGAGGACGGAGTGGATTTTTGTTATTTTGTAAATCCGGTGAAGTTCTCTCTAACCCGTTTTAGAAGCATATCACACATCTCACTCCGAAGGATTCGTCTTTATCAGTTATCAGCATAACAGATTATTAATAACAAGAAACAGACAATCGAAGATAAGACCCAATGAACTATTTTAACTAATGAACTATGTTGTTACTCCCACTATACCAGCACTATACTCCCACTATACTCCCACTTTAGCTCCACTCCATGATAAAATTTCGAGAGAACAGGTAACTATTGTTCGACTCTTCTTCGGGATTTCTTCGGGAAATACCCCCTGTTTCTCGAAGAAGTCCCGAAGCGGTCCCGAAGAAATCTAAAAGATTCCGGCAAATAGGAGCTAAATCCGGTAAATAGTGGCAAAATCCGGCATCGCGTTTTAAAATGGTAAGCATGTGATGTGTTTATTGTAGTTAAAAGATAAAAAGTCTTACTTTTGTCCAAAAAATTAATGACATGAGTGTACAAAGAGGACCTATATCGCAGTTTATAGAGAGAAATTATCTGCACTTTAATGCTGCAGCATTGATGGATGCCGCTAAAGGATATGAAAAACATTTGGATGAAGGTGGCAAAATGATGATTACCCTGGCAGGTGCTATGAGTACTGCTGAATTAGGTATTTCGCTTGCCGAAATGATTCGTCAGGATAAAGTTTCAATTATATCTTGTACAGGAGCAAATCTGGAAGAAGATATTATGAACCTTGTTGCACATTCACATTACAAGAGAGTTCCGCATTATAGAGATCTTAGTCCGCAGGATGAGTGGGATTTATTAGAAAATCATTACAACAGGGTTACAGATACCTGTATCCCGGAAGAAGAGGCTTTCAGAAGATTGCAAAAACATATTCATGCTATCTGGAAAAATGCGGACAATGCAGGAGAACGCTATTTTCCACACGAGTATATGTACAAAATGTTGTTAAGCGGCGTGTTGGAACAATACTATGAAATTGACCCTAAAAACTCCTGGATGTTGGCAGCCGCAGAAAAAAATATTCCAATTGTGGTACCCGGATGGGAAGACTCTACAATGGGTAATATCTTCGCTTCATATGTAATAAAAGGCGAATTAAAAGCCTCTACTATGAAAAGCGGTATAGAATATATGGCCTGGTTAGCAGATTGGTATACAAAAAATTCCGAAGGAAAAGGTATTGGCTTCTTCCAGATAGGAGGCGGTATTGCCGGAGATTTCCCAATATGTGTGGTGCCTATGCTTTATCAGGATCTGGAAATGGAAAATATTCCTTTCTGGAGTTATTTCTGTCAAATTTCCGATTCCACAACATCTTATGGATCCTATTCAGGAGCGGTTCCAAACGAGAAGATTACCTGGGGAAAATTGGATATAAACACGCCTAAATTCATTGTTGAGTCCGATGCTACAATCGTTGCTCCTCTAATTTTTGCGTGGATATTAAGACAATAAAGAAAAAAACTTTTAAAAACAAATAAGTAAAAGGCGAAAAATAATGGCATATCACTAAAAAAAGTGCTCTATGTCATTTGAACCTTATTTTTTTACTAGTTTAGAATGGTTTTAAATTAGTAAAAACAGTCATCAAATTGTCAGGCAGAACGTAATTAATTTTACTTTTGTGGTGCGAAAATGAGGTAGGTTACGCATTTTCAATCAGAAAACATTAAAAAATTTAGTATAACAAGCTCAATATGAGAAACTTCTCATCTGATTTTAAGAAATTAGTAAGATCCCTTCTGATAGTCTCGGCTATCATTATTGGAGCGTCAGTTGTATCTGTTGCTCAGGAAGCTGCTGAAGAGCCTGCTGCTGCAGGCGGGGCAGTTGTTGGTGATGCAGCTGCAGGTGAAGCTTTATTTAAAGCAAACTGTACTGCCTGTCACGCGGTAGACAAAAGAGTGATGGGGCCTGCATTAGCAGGTATCGATCAACGTCACGACAGAGAATGGTTACACAAATGGATTAAGAATGCCCCTGCAATGGTTGCTTCTGGCGATGCTGCTGCGGTGAAAATTTTTAATGAGTATAACCAGGCTCCTATGACCCCGTTTCCTCAATTGTCTGATGCTGATATCGACAATATTTTAGCTTATGTTAAAGCTGAGGAAACTAAAAAGGCAGAACAACCAGCCGGAGGCGCAGCAACAGCAGCTGCCGAAGACAAAGGTGTAAGCAGTTTTATGATCGCTGGTTTAATTGCGGTAGTCGTTATTGCTTTAGTTATTATCCTGGTTTTAAACCGGGTGATTTCAACTTTAGAGCGTTTGCTTTTAAATAAAGGTGATGCCTTAATTGTTGAAGAAGATGAAGAAGCTAAAGAGGAAAAAGATCAGTATGCTGGTGTTAAGAAATTCCTGAAGAATAAAAAAGCAGTATTCTTCACTGTAATTGGCCTTTTGATAATTATCGGTGCATACAGTACTTCTGTAATGTGGAATACCGGTGTTCAGCAAGGATATCAACCGGTGCAACCAATTAAATTCTCTCACCAGTTACACGCAGGAACAAATCAAATTGAATGTCAGTATTGTCACTCTGGTGCATGGAAGTCTAAAAATGCAACTATCCCTTCGTTAAATGTTTGTATGAACTGTCATAAATATGTTCAGGCAACAGATAACTATGGTGGCGAAATTTCTCCGGAAATCCAGAAAATTTATACGGCGTTAGATTATAATCCGGAAACTCAACAATACGGAGATAATCCAAGACCTATTGAATGGGTTAGAATTCACAACTTGCCAGACTTAGCATATTTCAACCACTCACAACACGTGAACGTTGCAGGTATTGAATGTCAGAAATGTCACGGTCCAATAGAGACTATGGAAGAAGTATATCAATACTCTCCATTGACAATGAAATGGTGTGTGAACTGTCACAGAGAAACTGAAGTAAATCATGAGCATAACTCATATTACGACAAAGTAATTGCGGCACACGAACAAATTAAGAAAGGTGAAAAAGTTACAGCAGCTGTCCTTGGTGGATTAGAATGTGGTAAATGTCACTATTAATTAATTGGTTAAATAATTAGAATAAACTGTAAGTCTTATATAGCTTAAATGGAAAGCACAAAGAAATATTGGAAAGGTTTAGAGGAGCTGAATCAAACTCCTGAATTCGTTGAGAAAAACAAAGGCGAATTTGCTGAACCGCTTCCTATTGAAGAAGTATTAGAAGGTTCTGGATTGAAGACTTCTACTCCACGTCGTGATTTTTTAAAGACTATGGGATTTGGTTTAGGTGCAGTAACTTTAGCTGCATGTAATACCGCTCCGGTTAGAAAATCTATTCCATATCTGATAAAACCAGAAGACGTAACACCAGGTGTTCCTAACTATTATGCATCAAGCTTTAAGGGAACAGGTGTTATTGTTAAAACACGCGAAGGCAGACCGATTAAATTGGAAGGAAACCCAGCGTGCCCTATAAACGCAGGAGGTTTAGATGCACAAGGTCAGGCTTCTGTTTTAGATCTTTATGATAACTCTAAACTACACGGACCTTTATTAAACGGTAAAGAATCATCATGGGAAGATGTAGATAAATTTGTAAAGGCAGAACTGGCTAAGGTACAGGCTGCTGGTAAATCTATCGTTATTCTTAGCGCTACAATAAACAGTCCTTCAACTAAAAAAGTAATTGCAGAATTTACTGCTAAATATCCAAACACCAAGCAGATTACTTATGATGCCGTTTCTTACGGTGGCATCATTAAGGCGAATGCTGATAGCTTTGGTAAAGCAGTAATCCCTCAATATAATTTTGAGAAAGCTCAGGTTGTGGTAAGCTTTGGCGCCGATTTCCTGGGGTCATGGATTTCTCCTTCTCAGTATGCTGTTCAATACTATAAAAACAGAAACTATAAATCCTTAGCGGCGAAGAAAATGTCCAGACACATTCAGTTCGAGTCAATTCTTACTCAAGCTGGAGCATCTGCAGATTCAAGAATTGTAATTAAACCTTCTCAGGAGGCAGCAGCAGTACTTGCATTGTATGCGGAGTTAACGGGAACGTCAGTTTCAGGAGCCAATCTTTCGTCTAATCCGGCGGCAACTGCAGCTATCAAATTAGCAGCTAAAGAATTGTCGGCAGCTAAAGGAGCAGCTTTAGTGATTTCAGGTTCAAATGACCCTCAAATCCAGACAGTAGTTAATGCCATTAACAGTGCGCTTGGAAGCTACGGTTCTACTATAGACCTGGATAACCCAAGTAATCAATATGCAGGAAATGATACTGACATTGTAACGTTAATTAACGAAGCAAAAGGTGGGTCTGTTGGAGCTGTTTTCTTCCTGAATACTAACCCTGTGTATACTTATGCAGATAATAAGTCGTTCAAAGAAGCAATCCAGAAAGTAGCGTTAAGAGTTTCTTTTGCTGACAGAGAAGATGAAACAGCATCATTATCTAACGTGGTTGCTGCAAATCATAACTTTTTAGAATCTTGGGGTGATGCTAACGCGTTATCTGGTTATTATACAATCGTTCAACCGACGATCAATCCAATTTATAATACAAGACAAGCAGAAGAAAGCTTATTAAACTGGGCAGAGAATGCAACTCCGGAGTATTATACATTTGTAAAGAATAATTGGGAAACTGCAATTCTGCCAGGTTCTGGAAAAACATGGCAGGATGTTTTACAAACCGGTCATATATTACAGGCAGCCAAACCAGCAGCAGCTTATAGCTTTGTTGGGAATGTAGCAGCAGCAGCGGCTACATTAGCTTCTAAATACAAAACAACAGATGCTATAGAACTGTGCTTGTATACTAGTGTAATAGGAACAGGCGAGCAGGCTAATAACCCTGTTTTGCAGGAAACACCAGATCCAATATCTAAAGTAACCTGGGATAACTATGCAGCTGTTAACCCTAAGTATGCAGAGAAATTAGGATTAAAAGAAAATAGTCTTGTTAAAGTAACAGGTGGAGATTATTCTGTTGAATTACCTCTTTTACTTCAGCCAGGGCAAGCTCACGAGACTGTAGCAATAGCTTTAGGTTACGGAAGAGAAAAATCGGGAAAAGTAGGTGACGGCCTGGGTAAAAATGCATATCCGTTTATGGGCGTTTCTACCGTAACTATTGAGCAGGTTTCTGGTTACTATGAGTTAGCTCAGACACAAACTCACCATTCTTATGAAGGAAGAAATGTAATTAGAGAAGCTTCATTCTCAGACTACAAAAAAGACCCTTCAAGTGGTAATCCTCATAATCACCATAAGACTTACGATTTATGGAAAAAATATGAGACCCCTGGACACAATTGGGTAATGGCAATCGATTTGAATGCTTGTACTGGTTGTGGTGCGTGTATAGTTGCTTGTAATATCGAAAATAACGTTCCTGTTGTGGGTAGAGACGAAGTTCGTCGTCGTCGCGAAATGCACTGGTTACGTATCGATCGTTATTACACTTTCAACGAAGAGGGAAAATCAATCACAGAAGAAAAAGAGATCCAAAAGATTGAAGGAAGAATGGAAGACATTTCAGTGGTTAATCAACCAATGATGTGTCAGCACTGTGACCATGCTCCTTGTGAAACTGTTTGTCCGGTACTGGCAACAGTACACTCTTCTGATGGTTTGAACCACATGGCATATAACCGTTGTGTAGGTACAAGATATTGTGCTAACAACTGTCCTTTCAAAGTTCGTCGTTTCAACTGGTTTAACTACTGGAACGATTCTCGTTTCGATAACTATTTAAATAACGAGTTTACACAATTGGTATTGAATCCGGATGTAACTACACGTTTCCGTGGTGTTATGGAAAAATGTTCAATGTGTATCCAACGTATCCAGGCGGGTAAATTGCAAGCTAAGATCGAGAGAAGAGAACTTAAAGATGGTGATATCAAAATGGCTTGTCAGCAAACTTGTGCTTCAAATGCAATCATCTTCGGTGATGCAAATGACCCTAATTCTGAAGTATCGAAAGCGCTTAAAAACGAAAGAGTATACTACGTTTTAGAAGAGATCAATGTTCAGGCAGGTGTTGGTTATATGACAAAGATTACTAACACAGGGTTACAAGAGGCTTAATTTTAGGATTTTATTAAAAAGAAAATATGGCATCTCATCACGAATCGATATTAAGAGAACCGTTAATAACCGGTAAAGACATTACGTACAGAAGAATTTCTGACGAGGTTCTTTTACCAGTAGAAAATAAACCAAACAAAGCTTGGTGGATAGGATTCACTGTAGCTGTAGCTGGAGCTTTGCTTTGGGTTGTCAGCATTAGTTATACATTCTGGTATGGTATAGGAGCATGGGGATTAAACAAGACAGTAGGCTGGGCTTGGGATATCACCGGTTTCGTATGGTGGGTAGGTATCGGTCACGCCGGTACATTAATCTCTGCGGTATTGCTACTTTTTCGCCAGAACTGGAGGAATTCAATTAACCGTTCTGCAGAGGCAATGACAATCTTTGCCGTTATCTGTGCTGCAACTTACATTATTGCACACATGGGACGTCCATGGTTAGCTCATTTCGTATTCCCGCTTCCGAATCAATTTGGTTCATTATGGGTTAACTTTAACTCACCACTAATTTGGGACGTATTTGCGATCTCTACATATTTCTCTGTATCATTATTATTCTGGTACATTGGTTTATTACCAGATATTGCAACTATCAGAGATAGAGCAACAGGTTTAAAAAGGAGAATCTATTCTATCCTTTCTTTCGGATGGACTGGGTCGGTAAAAACCTGGCAACGCTTTGAGGCTGTTTGTTTGATTTTGTCAGGTCTTTCTACACCTCTTGTACTTTCGGTACACACAATTGTATCCTTTGACTTTGCTACCTCGGTAATTCCTGGATGGCATACCACAATTTTCCCTCCGTACTTTGTTGCGGGAGCGATTTTCTCAGGATTTGCAATGGTACAGACGTTGTTGCTAATTACCAGAAAAGTATTGGGGCTGGAGAACTACATTACTATGTTCCATATTGAATCTATGAACAAGATTATCGTGTTAACAGGTTCTATTGTGGGTGTTGCGTACTTAACAGAGCTGTTTATTGCATGGTATTCTGGTGTAGAGTACGAACAGTATGCATTCCTGAATCGTATTTCTGGTCCTTATGCATGGGCTTACTGGTGTATGATGACTTGTAATGTGATTACGCCGCAATTATTCTGGTTCTCTAAAATCAGAACGAATATAGCAGTATCATGGGTGTTGTCAATCGTTGTAAACATTGGTATGTGGTTCGAGCGTTTTGTAATTATCGTAACTTCATTACATAGAGATTATATCCCGTCAAGCTGGGCGATGTTTTATCCAACTTGGGTTGATATCGGCCTATTTATTGGTTCAATCGGAGTATTCTTTACATTGTTCTTATTATTCATTAGAGTGTTGCCTTCTGTAGCTATGGCAGAGGTTAAATTACTGGTGAAATCATCTTCGGAACAAAGTAAGAAAGCATTGATTGAAAAAGGAGTTCTTAAACCAGAGGAGGTTGAATACTATAAAGAGTCTTTAACCAAATTTGATAGTGTTAACCAAGCTGATTACGCAAAATAATAACAATGAGCAACACTAAATATATTTTAGCATCTTATGCAGATCCTGACGATATGATGGCAGGGATCGATGCTTTACAAAAAAATAACATCAAGATTTACGACGCTTTTACTCCTATGCCAATACACGGTATAGAAGACAAGCTGGGCGTTAAGAGAAGCCGTTTACCAATCGTTGCATTTTTATTTGGTATAACTGGAACTGCTTGTGCTTTTAGTTTAATGTACTATACTCTGGTTTACGATTGGCCGATGAATATAGGAGGTAAGCCAGCATTCGCATTCCCGGATTTTATTCCGATTATGTTTGAGCTTACGGTTTTATTTGCTTCTTACGGAATGGGATTTACTTTCTTTTATAGAACACACCTTTTTCCGGGAAGAGCACCGAGAGTAATGGATTTTAGAGCTACTGATGATCATTTTGTGTTAGCAGTTGATGCAGCAGAGAACACAGACCACGAGAAAATCGATTCTTTGTTTAGAGAAACTGGCGCAGTAGAAGTTAAGTACAACGATAGAAAATATGTTAGCTATGAATAAGACCAGTATAGTAAGTTTCGCATTAGTAGCTTTAGGTGCTGTAGCTATATTAAGCTCTTGTAGAGATAAGAGAAGTACTGGATTAGAATTTGCTCCGAACATGTATGAACCAATTGCATACAATCCGGATCAGAAAAACCCGAATTTTGCTGATGGAAAGACAGCACAAATTCCACCGGCGGGAACTGTGCCTATTGGATATACGAAATTTGAATATCCTAATACAAGAGAAGGTTACGACGCTTCTAAGGCAGCACTTAATCCTTTGGAAGTAAATGAGAAGAATTTAGCAGAAGGTAAACAATTATACATTGCTATGTGTGGCCCTTGTCACGGAGCAAATGGTACTGGAAACGGTCATATCGTTGAGCTAGGTAAGTATCCGGCACCCCCTTCATACGCTACGGGAAATTCTTCAAGGGGAGGATTAATGAAGGATTTAACTCCAGGTCAGATTTACCATACCATAGAGTATGGATTAAACCTAATGGGATCTTACGCTTCTCAGCTTTCTCCTGAAGAGAGATGGAAAGTAGTAATGTATGTTAATCAATTACAAAACGGACAACAATAATTGATCAAAAAATAAAATGGGAACTCATAATCATACGCATAATTTTTCGGAACAATTCGAATTCTCAGGAAAAGCTAAAACGTATAGTTTAGTAGCGATTTTGATCGGTATTGTTGCTATCGCCTACGGTTTTTTAACTGAGAATGGTTCAAACCACCACGCAGAAAGGACTTTTGCCAATCTGTTATTAATGGGCTATTATTTCACTTGTGTGTGTGCTGCCGGAACTTTCTTCTTAGCAGTGCAATATGTAGCACAAGCAGGATGGTCTGCAGGTTTGATTCGTATACCTCAGGCATTTTCAAAAGTGTTGCCTATAGCCAGTATTATTTTAATAATAATTGCAGCAGCAGGTTTAGGTACACATAATTTATACCATCACTGGAACGGTGAGGGCCTTACAGAAGTGGGACACAAAAACTACGACCCGCTTATTGCAGGAAAAGCAGGTTACTTAAACACACCTTTTTTCCTTACCAGATTAGTTATCTTCCTGGCTGTTTATAGCTTTTTCGGATACCTATTACCTAAATTATCTAATAATGAAGATTTGGAAGGCGGGTTGAGTAGCTATAAACGAAGCATTAAGAACTCAGCAATATTTTTGGTAATCTTTGGTTTCACTACACCAATATGGTCTTTTGATACTATTATGTCATTAGAGGCACATTGGTTTTCCACCATGTTTGGTTGGTATAACTTTGCAGCAATGTGGGTAACAGGTTTATCTGCTATTGCTATTGTAGTAATCTTATTAAAGAAAAGCGGATATTTAAGCTGGATAAATGAAAATCATATCCATGATTTAGGTAAATTTATGTTTGCTTTCTCTATTTTCTGGACTTACGTATGGTTTGCCCAATTCTTATTAATCTATTACGCGAACATGCCAGAGGAAACGGTGTATTTTTACAAAAGATTTGAACCAGAATATTTACCTTGGTTCTGGCTTAATTTAATCATGAACTTTGTTTCTCCGTTATTAATTTTAATGACAAGAGACTCAAAACGTAAAATGAACGTTATTCTTTTTGTAGCAATCTTAATTATCTGTGGTCACTGGTTAGATTACTATATGATGATTATGCCAGGTACAGTAGAGGCTCATAGAGGTTTCGGACTAATCGAAATAGGTATTTTCTTTGGATTTGTTGGTTTATTTACTTTCTTAACCTTGAGTGCGTTAAGCAAGGTGGCATTGGCGCCTAAAAATCATCCATTCTTAGAAGAGAGTGTACATCATCATATTTAATAGAAACTGGTACTACTTAAAATAAAATGAATATAAAGAAGTATTTAAATTTTAGAACAGTGTTGTCATTAGTTGGAGTAATGAGTCTGTCATTAACTTCAGTTATGGCGCAAACTGCAGAACAGGCGGTTGATGCTGCTACAAAACATGAGGGCTTGGGTAAGGTAGTATTCTACTATGTTTTGTTATTCCTTTTAATCGGCTTGTTTATAGGTGTGATTGGGAAGGTTCTTCATGTGTATGAACTGACAAAAAAAATTCAGGGTAAGAAGGAGGGAATTGCATGGAATAAATTCAATGGAATAATGTTTATAGTAGCATTATTAGTTGGATTATATGGTGCATATTGGTCTTATACTGTCCATGGAGCACAAATTTTACCAGAGGCAGCTTCTGAGCATGGTAAATCTGTAGATAGCATGTTCAATACAACTTTGATTATTACTACAATTGTATTTGTATTGACACATATTGCTCTGTTTTTCTTTCTTTTCAAATACAAGTTTAGCAAGAAGAAAAAAGCTTATTTCTATCCTCATAATGATACGTTAGAGAAGTACTGGACTATTATACCTGCAATTGCTCTATCTATATTGGTATTAATGGGATTCTTTATTTGGAGAGGAATAACTAATGTTTCAGAGGAAGACATTGCTAAGGCAATTAAGATCGATGTTACTGCACAACAGTTTAAATGGAATGTAAGATATGCTGGTGCAGACGGCGAAAATGGTAAGAAAAACTATAAGCTTATTGGTAGCTTGAACGGTTTAAATGCTATAGGTTTGGATTTGTCTGATAAGAGAAACTACGACGATCTACAAGTAAATGAAATTGTACTTCCGGTAGGAAAGCCTGTTAGATTTACAATTTCTTCGATAGACGTTCTACATAGTTTTTACTTACCTCACTTCAGAGTTCAGATGAATGCGGTACCAGGTATGCCTACTTTCTTCCAGTTTACGCCTACCATTACTACAGCTGAAATGAAAGAGAAAACCAATGATGCTAAGTTTGAGTACATCTTGTTATGTGCGAAAATTTGTGGAGGTTCTCACTATAACATGAAGTTCAATGTAAAGGTTGTTAGTGAAAAGGAATATCAAAAATGGTTGACAGAGCAAAAGCCTATTGTAACCGAAGATATGAAGAAAGAATACCAGCTAGCTCTTGAGAAAGAAAATGGTGTCAGTAAACAAATTGCATTAAACAATTAAGAAAAATTAGAGATTATGGCAACAGCTGCAATTCATACAGATACACATCACCATGATGACCATTCTCATGGTCATCATCACGAGACATTCTGGACGAAGTATATCTTCAGCCAGGATCATAAAATGATCGCGAAGCAGTACCTTATTACAGGTATTATCATGGGCTTAATCGCGATGCTTTTATCATTAATGTTCAGGATTCAGTTAGCGTATCCTGATTCATCATTTCCTTTGTTAGAAGTGTTGTTAGGGAAATTTGCTCCAGATGGCAGATTAGATCCTAACTTCTTCTTATCGTTAGTAACTATCCACGGTACCATCATGGTATTCTTCGTATTAACTGCGGGTTTAAGTGGAACTTTCTCTAACTTATTAATTCCATTACAATTAGGCGCTCGTGATATGGCTTCCCCATTCATGAACATGCTTTCATACTGGTTGTTCTTTGCTGCTAGTGTTGTAATGGTAGGTACTTTCTTTATCGAATCTGGGCCAGCGGGTGCTGGATGGACAATTTATCCTCCATTATCTGCAGTACCTAAGGCTATGCCGGGTTCTGGCTTGGGTATGACGCTATGGTTAGTGTCTATGGTACTTTTCATTATATCAAGTTTAATGGGAGGTATTAACTATATTTCTACTGTACTTAATATGCGTACAAGAGGAATGGACTTATGGAAAATGCCTTTAACTATCTGGTCGTTCTTCCTAACTGCAATTGTAGGTTTGTTATCATTCCCTGTATTAGTAGCAGCGGTAGTACTTTTAATTTTTGATAGAAGCTTTGGTACTTCCTTCTATTTGTCAGATATATATATAGGTGGACAAGCCTTACCAAATGAAGGTGGTAGCCCTATTTTGTTCCAGCACTTATTCTGGTTCTTAGGTCACCCGGAGGTATATATAGTAATTATGCCTGCTTTGGGTATCTCTTCCGAGATTATCTCTACTAACTCACGTAAGCCTATTTTCGGTTACCATGCGATGGTGTACTCTTTAATTGGTATTACTGTATTATCTTTCATTGTATGGGGACACCACATGTTCGTAACAGGTATGAATCCTTTCTTGGGAGGGGTATTTATGATTACAACATTAATTATTGCTGTTCCTTCTGCGGTTAAGACGTTTAATTATTTGGCTACACTTTGGAGAGGTAATATCAGGTTTACTCCGGCAATGTTATTTGCAATCGGTTTGGTATCTTTCTTTATCTCAGGAGGTTTAACCGGTATCTTTTTAGGAAATGCAACTTTGGATATCAATCTGCATGATACTTACTTTGTAGTTGCCCACTTCCACCTGGTAATGGGATCTGCTGCGATATTCGGTATGATTAGCGGTGTTTACCACTGGTTTCCTAAGATGTACGGTAGAATGTTAGACGAAAAATTGGGATATTTACACTTCTGGATTACTTTCGTAGCGGCTTATTTGGTGTTTTTTCCAATGCACTTTATGGGCTTAGATGGTGTTCCCCGTAGATACTATGCTTTCACAGAGTTTGAATTTATGCATGAATGGTTGTCTGTTAACGTATTTGTTACCTGGGCAGCAATCGTTGGCGGCTTAGCTCAGTTTATATTTGTGTACAATTATTTCCATTCTATATTCTACGGTAAAAAGGCAGAACAGAATCCTTGGCAGTCTAATACTTTAGAATGGACTACTCCGGTAGAACGTATTCACGGAAACTGGCCAGGAGAAATACCTACGGTGTATCGTTGGCCGTATGATTATAGCAAACCGGGGCATCACGAAGATTTCATTCTTCAAACTGTGCCTCATTCTCAAACAATGAGTTCTAATTTGCCTCACGATTTCGAAGGTAATGAAGAGGCAGAGAAAATACAAGAGCAATGGAATGCCCTAAATGCTGTTGAACAAAACGAAGAAGTAAAATAATAACTTCAGAAATTCAATAATAAAATAATGGGGTATCCGGGTAAGTATACTTACAAGATACCCCATCATTATATAAAGTAATGGATCAGAAAAGAGAAAAAAGGTTTATTAAGTATAATTTTTATACTATTGTTTTCCTTTTTTTAGTGATTTTGGCAGGTGGGATTGTTAGAAGTAGCGGAGCTGGAATGGGGTGTCCGGATTGGCCGAAATGTTTTGATCATTATATTCCTCCTACAGACGTTTCTCATCTTCCGGAAGATTATCAGCAAAGATATGTCGAGCAACGCTTGGCTAAGAATAACAAATTTGCAAATATGCTGGATAAGATGGGATATCATGATCTGGCCTATAAAGTTCGTCATGATGAATCCATAAAGATTCCCGAAGAGTTTAATGTAACCAAGACTTATACCGAATATGCTAATAGATTGGTTGGCGCCATAACTGGTATATTCGTTTTGCTGACATTTATTGGGTCGTTTGCTTATTTAAAAGCGCATACCAGGATTTTTGTAATAAGCTTTATTAACTTAATCTTATTAGGGTTTCAGGCATGGTTAGGATCCATTGTAGTCTCTACCAATTTATTGGCATGGACCATTACGGTGCATATGATAGTTGCCGTACTTATTTTAGCGCTGGCGATATACACCTACCACTATGCAAGATCGTTATGTGATACCAGTGTTCTGGCTTTACAGTTATCTAATTTGTTAAAGATAGTTGTTTGGGCTTCTCTGCTATTATGCTTCGCTCAAATTATTATTGGTACAGAATTAAGAGAAACCATAGATGCGATCATTCAGTTTAACCCTTCTATGGCAAGAGGCGAATGGTTACAACATACAGGAGAAATTTACCTGAATCATAAATTACTTGCATTGTCTGTTGTTGCTTCAAGTGTGCTTATCTTTTTATTGGTTAAGAAGTATAAGATAGGTCAGACACAATTAAGATTTGCCATATATGGATTGTTATTAGTCGCCTTACAATACTTATTAGGAGTTATTTTAAATTTCTTTGCTATGCCACCAGCTGCTCAGGCACTGCACATGGTATTGGCTACATTAATGTTTGGTGCACAGTTTTATTTGTTGTTGATGCTTAGAAAAGCATCTGTAAAGATGGGGGAGAATTGAAAACATTCATTAAAGATTTTAAAAATTTAGTAAAGTTAAGACTGACATTATTGGTTGTTTTCTCTGCTTCTGTTACATTTCTGATTGGTCAGAAGATACAGATTGAAAGAGCCAATATTGATCATATTAACTGGAAAAACTGGTTAATACTGATTGTTGGTGGGTTTTTAGTAACCGGAGCTGCTAATTGTTTTAATGAAATTATTGAAAAGGATTTAGATAAACTAATGACCCGAACAAAAGACCGTCCAATGCCAGCGGGGCGCATGACAACCGGACAAGGCTTGGTGTTAGGTTTGGTGATGGGAATTATAGGTACAAGATTATTATTGATACTTAATCTTGAAACGGGATTCATATCAGTTTTCAGTATTTTGCTTTATGCTTTTGCTTATACCCCTTTAAAAAGAAAATCTCCTATAGCTGTTTTTGTCGGAGCTATTCCCGGAGCATTACCGCCACTTATTGGATATTTGGCAGCTTTAGGACATACAACGGAGTTCGAAGTAATGGACTATCAAATAGCTATTATACTGTTTGCTATTCAATTTGTATGGCAGTTTCCGCACTTTTGGGCAATTGCTTGGGTGTTAGACGATGACTATAAGAAGGCAGGTTTCCGTTTGTTACCCACTACAAAGCGAGATAAGATAAGTGCAGGTTTTACTTTAGCCAGTACATTATTGCTAATTCCTGTGAGCTTATTACCAACTATATACGGATTTGGTGGCAATATTATTGCGGTAGTGTCACTTGTTATAGGAATCTGGTTTGCTTGGTTAGCAATAAAATTATTTATGAAATTAGACATAGATTCTGCAAGGAAATTAATGTTTGCAAGTTTCATATATCTGCCTGTAGTGCAATTGGTATTATTGTTTAATTTGAACTAATATGATTATGCAAAACGCGAATAATGAAATAGATAGATATAACCTTCAGCCCAAAAAATTTATCATGTGGCTGTTTTTAATCTCATCAACTATATTTTTTGCTGGTTTAACCAGTGGTTTTATAGTGTATACCGGATCTGGCAGAGTATTGAATGTCCAGCTCCCTAAAATTTTTGGCTATAGTACGATTGTAATTATTTTAAGCAGTCTTACATTGTATTGGGCCTCTCAGCAAACAAAGCGTCTGAATTTTGCAAACCAAAGGATAGGGCTTTGGCTTACCTTCTTTCTGGGTATTGCCTTTATAGCTATGCAGATTTACGGATGGAAAATTTGGACAGGATTAGGAGCGTATTTTATAAACTCTAATGCAAGCATTAGTTTTGTTTACGCATTTACATTCCTACATATATTGCATATATTAGCAGGATTAATAATAATCATAACTGCGCTTGTAAGCAGTTATGGTAAATTACCAAATGTCATTAATAGTTTTAGGATGCAAATCACTTCTATTTTCTGGCATTTTGTAGATATCTTATGGATATATTTGTACCTTTTCTTACTTTTGAATCAGTAAAATTTTTAATTAAAGAATTTACAACCAACAATTTTAATGAATACTACAGTAGCAAAATTAGACGAAGTTAAAAGTACTCCATGGAGTGGGGGTAAGTCGCCTTTTTCCGTAGAATACGGAAAAATAATGATGTGGTTTTTCCTGGTTTCTGATGCCTTTACATTCTCAGCATTCCTGGTTTATTATGGAGCGCAAAGATTCAGTAATTTGACCTGGCCTGATCCAGATATCGTTTTCCAATCTATTCCGGGAATTATGGATAGTGGTGCCCCATTGGTATTTGTGGGTATCATGACCTTTATACTGATTATGAGTTCTGTAACTATGGTTCTAGCTGTAGAAGCAGGGCATAGGAACTCAAAGAAAGAAGTTGTTGGATGGATGATTGCCACTATTATTGGTGGTATGATGTTCTTAGGCTGTCAGGCCCTGGAGTGGAGCCATTTACATCACACAGGTTTTTGGTGGGGAAGTGTTCCGAGCGCAGAAGTGATGACTACTTTAGGCTCAGATTATGTAAGTACCTTACAGTTTGCGAACCTTTTCTTTACTATCACAGGTTTTCATGGTTTCCACGTTACAACCGGACTTATTTTAAACGTCATTATCCTCATAATGGCTATGAATGGAACTTTCGAGAAAAGAGGTTCTTATTTAATGGTGGAAAAAGTGGGTTTATACTGGCACTTTGTAGACCTTGTTTGGGTATTCGTATTTACATTCTTTTATTTGGTTTAATCTTATAGCATTATAGAATATGTCTCAAAATTCAAATATAGAGCATGCAGAAGGGCATGAGCATGCATCAATGAGTAAAGGAAAGATTTGGCAAGTATTCTTTATCTTGCTGGTATTAACGGTTATTGAGTTCATTATAGCTTTAGCTATACCAGAAACAATGTTAAGACACAGTATAAAGAACTTTATTTATATATTCTTAACGCTATTAAAAGCATACTACATTATAGCGTATTTTATGCACTTGAAATTTGAAAAATATGGTCTGATAGTTTCTATAGCAGTATCTTTCATTTTCATTATCTACTTTATTATACTTTTGTTAGTTGAAGGTGGGTATCAGCATATAACCAGACACTTTGGATGATATGAGGAAGCAATTTCCTTTAAAGAAGATATTAATCCTGGTAGCCATATTAGCGGTACCAGGATTTTTATATTATTTACTACAGGACAAAGGTAAAAACAGGTATAAACCGCTTCCATTTTATGGACCAAAAACGGTGTTGGAAACGTTTACTACAAAGCGCGGAGAGAAGATACCCGATACACTTTATCACAAAGTTCCAGCCTTTAAAGGAATAAATCAGAATGGAGAGCCCTTTGATTTCGGAACGGTAACAAACCATATAATAATAGCAAGTTTCTTCTACACAAAATCAGAAAAATTGGGTGAAGAAATGAATAAACAACTCGATTGGTTACACAATCGGTATATTGGAAATAAAATGATCCGCTTGTTATCTATTTCCATTGATCCGGAATATGATCAGGGAGAAATATTAAGAAGCTTTGCGAATCAGTTTAAAGCAAAACCGGGAAAGTGGGACTTTGTGTCAACAGATACGACTACTGTTTATCCACTATCATCACGAGGTTTTTTTGTGAATGCATTTAAAGAAGGAGATAAATACATATTATCTGAAAAAATTATTCTCTTAGACAAACAGCATAGAATCAGAGGTTATTATAATAGTTTGCAACCTGAGGATATGAAATCTTTAAATGACCAGATTAAAGTGCTGATAACCGAAGAGCTAAGAAAGATGCCCTAATAGTTATGAATGATAAAGTTATTTTCAGGCTTATTACTGCCGTTTCAATATTTGTGTTTCTTGTTGTAGTGATTTTGAACAGAAAGATTATCCCTGTAACAATAGAAACACCTTCTTATATTTATTTTTTTCCGAAGTTAAATGCAATTATTAATGGTACTTGTACCATATTGCTGTTAATTTCATTTTATTTTATAAAAAAAGGAAACATACGGGTACATAAAAGGATAAACCTTTTTGCATTCTTTCTCTCTTCTCTGTTTCTTGTTTCTTATATTGTATTCCACTATTTTGCTCCCGAAACCAAGTTTGGCGATTTAAATGGAAATGGAATTTTAGAGGCTGAAGAAATTACAGCGGCAGGCAATGTAAGGTATATTTATTACGTTATATTAGTAACACATATCATTCTGGCTGCTATTGTGCTTCCTTTAATTCTTTTAAGCTTTTACAGAGGTTTACAAATGAACGTAGAGAAACACCGAAAACTGGTAAGATACAGCTTCCCGGTATGGTTATATGTGACGATAACTGGAGTGGTAGTTTATTTAATGATTTCCCCATATTATCAATTTTAATGATATGAAAAAGGTAAAGATATTTTTGGCAAGTGCTGGTTTCAGTCTGGCTATGTTTATAACACCTTTGAATAGTAATGCACAGTGCGCCATGTGCCAATCTACCGTTGAGTCTAATATAAACTCAGGGGATAGTACCGCTAAAGGCTTGAACAAGGGTATAATGTATTTATTAGCGGCACCATATATTGCCGTGGCCGCCATCGGTTTTTTGTGGTATAAAAAATACCGGAAAAAAGATATAACTATCGATATCAAAAAAGAAAAAATTAATTTAAATTAGGACTTAAACCTGCTTAATTGCAGGTTTTTCCATTTATTAGATTAAATTATGTTGGTTTAATCTAATATACATTTAATATTATTCTTATGGGTAGTACACCTAAACTACAGGCAATGTTGCATGCCAAATGTCCAAGATGCAGAAGAGGCGATGTTTTCCAAAATAGTATGTATGGAATAAAGTCTCAGAAGATGTATGAACACTGCCCTCATTGTGGGTTAAAGTATGAAATAGAACCAGGATATTTTTATGCTGCTATGTATATCAGCTATGCTATAAACGTGGCTTTAGGTGTAACTATCGGAATTTTAACCTATATCGTTACTAAAGAAGAAAAATCACCGTGGATTTATATTACTGCAATTTTAGTGGCAAGTTTTATTACAGCACCACTGAATTTTAGATATTCAAGAGTGATATTATTGCATTTATTGTCTCCAAAAATTAGTTATAGACCAGATTATGATCACGATTAAAAAAGATGTATATGAATTTCTTAAGTTGTTAAGAAAGAATAACAATCGCGAGTGGTTTGATAAAAATAAAAGTTTGTACGAAATAGCAAAAGAAAATGTTGATGAATTTGCAGCATTTTTAATTAACGAGATAAGTAGTTTTGATTCGGCAGTCCCCGTTGATACCAGCGTAAAAAAATGCGTATTGCGTATTTATCGGGATGTAAGGTTTAGCAAGGATAAAGCGCCATATAAGAATAACTTCGCTATCATTATTGCTGAAGATCGAATGAAAGAGGGGCCAGTTTATTTTATTCATATAGAGCCAGACAATAATTATATTGGTGGCGGATATTGGAGACCGTCTGCTCAACAGCTTAGTGCGGTTAGACAAGAAATAGACTATAGTACTTCGGAATTTTTGTCTATCCTGGAAGATAAAAATTTCAAAGATTTCTTTGGAGAATTAAGTAGAGAAGATGTACTTAAAACAAATCCAAAAGGCTATGACAAGGACCACCCATATATTGAAATTCTGAAGCTAAAAAGTTTTATCTGTATAAAGCATTTTGAGGATAAAAGTTGGGAAACGGAAAAAGGGGTTAAAGAATTGCTCCGAGGACTAAAGTTAATCAAACCATTAAATCATTTTTTAAATAGAGCATTAGAATAATTATGAGAATTAAAATCTTATTAACGTTTGCTTTTTCTGCGCTTTTACTGAGCTCATGTGTAGTCATGTCTAAAAAGAAGTACCAGAAATTATTGTCTGATCAGGATTCGCTATCGGGAGGTTGGGGAACTGCACAGGTTAAAATTGAGTCATTAGAAGAAGAAATGGCCAGATTAAAAAGAGATACAGCAAATCTTCACCAGAAAGTTTCCGGTTTGAATAAAGAATTAGACGATTTAAGAGGTAATTACGCAACACTGAGGTCTAACAGCTCATCGGAAATAAATAAGCTGTCTGCAGACTTAAAAAGGAGGGAGCAAAGACTTAAGGAAGTTGAAGATATGATTAAGAAGAGGGATGAAGCCAGCAACGCCTTGAAGAATAAATTACAAAAAGCATTGCTAGGTTTCCAGGATAAAGGTTTGACGGTAGAAATGAGAGATGGGAAGGTATATGTTTCTTTAACAGATAAATTGCTATTTGCTTCTGGTAGTATTGTTATAGACGAAAGGGGAAAACAGGCGTTACATGAGTTAGCTGTAATATTAAATACACAACCAGAAATTAATATTGCGGTAGAAGGGCATACAGATAACCAGAGAGTAGTTAATCTGGGACAGATTAAAGATAATTGGGATTTGAGTGTGCTCCGAGCCACTTCTGTTGTGAGATTTTTGACCACTGAACAAAAAATATCTCCAAACAGGATTATTGCTACCGGAAAAGGTGAATATCAGCCAATCAGTTCTGATAATTCTGCTGACGCAAGAAGTAAAAACCGAAGAATTGAGATTGTGCTGTCTCCAAAACTGGATGAATTATACAACTTGCTAAATTAAGATAGACTAATAAATTGAAGAGAGCACAGGCTATATAATAATCCTGTGCTCTTTCTATTTCTTCGCTTTTTCTTCTAGTTAAAAAGGGCTTCTCAGATCTTTAAAATTGACAAGTTGTTTGTCTTTCTCAGATAAAATAACTTTATCCGTATCAAATTGCCAATCTATTTTTAGATCTTCGTCATTCCAAATAACACCGATTTCCGACGCTTTGTCATACATTCCTGTTACTTTGTACTGAAAAATGGTGTTGTCTTCTAAAGTTATAAAACCATGTAAAAAACCTGGAGGAATCCAGAACATAGTAAAATTTTCTCCGGAAAGCTCAATGGAGAAATATTGTCCATAAGTTGGCGAGTTTTTCCTTATATCTACAGCTACATCAATAGCTTTTCCTTGTATGACCCTTACCAGTTTCCCCTGAGCATATGGGTTGGCTTGTGCATGTAAACCTCTTAGCGTTCCTTTTTGAGAAAGAGATTGGTTGTCTTGTACAAAATTTGTATCTATACCTGCTGCTTTAAATAGCTTTTCATTGTAGCTTTCGTAAAAATAGCCTCTATCATCTTTCCAGATCTTCGGTTCGATGATGATAAGGTCCTTAATAGGACTTTCTATAAAGTTCATTATAATGGATTTGATAATTCTAAAACACTTGGAAAAAATAGTACCTGATTAGGGAATTGCTGCATTAATAATTCCTGAAGGTTGGGAAGGTGTTCGTCTCTGAACTCTTCTAATTCCTGTCTGCTATTTGCAAAACATTGTACGCAATAGGTAACTCCTTCATTCACGGGTTCTGTTAATTTAAATAATTTTGCTTCATGAAATTTATGGCTGGCTAAAGCAGCAGGAATGTATATATGATGCATAAAATGATGAAGCTCCTTTTGTATTTTTTCATCAACAATTGCTGTTACATTGAAAATAATCATTTTGCAAAGTTAATCTATTGAATCGGAAATTCACCTTTTTTAGTTTACAGCGAATCACCTCGTAAACGCCGGAAACGCCTTCTGGCATCGCTGATATATAAGCTGCCAGGGAATTCATTGATTAATTTTTCATAGTATGTATTTGCCGTTTTTGAATCTTCCAATTTGTCCTGGTAAAGAATTCCTAAATGATAGAGTGCATCATCGGCCCAAATACTCGCCGGATATGCTTCATGTAATTTCTTGTAAGCAGAGATAGCTTCCTGAAATTGTTGCAGAGATGTATATATTTTAGCTTTGCTTAAGAGTATATCGTCGGCCAGTTTAGTGAGTGGAGAGCGCATCAGAATGCTGTCCAGACTGGATAAAGCTCTTTCGTATAAATGCTGTTCTCGAAAAAATTCCGCCTTTGCATATTTTTGAAGATCACTATTTACACTATCTTCATCAAAATGATCCTGAATTAGAAGGCTTAAATCCAGGGCGTCATTAGCTATTAATTGTGAAGTAGAAGCTTTTAATACGTCTAATTGAGCTTTTGCCCATTTAAAATCTGCATTGTAAAAGGAAAGTTTGGCATTTCTAAATTTTGCTTCTTGCCCTAGGATAGTATTCGGAAGCGATTTTTCAATTTGTCCGTATAGTAAAGATGCTTCCCAGGGATCGTTATTCAGTATATTTATGTCTGCAAGTTCTAATTTAATTTGAGCCAGTTCGCCAGCGCTTAAACGTGGTATATTTAGAGCATTTGTCAACAGGCTATCTGCTGCATTTACTTTGCTAAGCTGGTTTGCTTTTAATTTTGCAAGTTCCAAAATAGCAAATAAAGTGCGTTGATTTTGACCGAATTCATGGATTACGGATTCATAAGCAGCTTCTAAAGAAGTTAGGTCTGTTTTTACCAGCCCCTTCTTTTCTGCTTGTAATTGCTTTAATTTAAGCAATTCAATTTGTGAAGAAATATAAAACGGATTGGTTTTTCCTTTCGAAATAATATAATCCAGTGCTTTTTGCGCATATTCATATTCGTAATTGTTCTTTAAAACAGAAGCGAGCATAAAAATAGCGCTTCCATCTTCGTTTAAACGCTTGTCAATGGAAATGGCTTGTATAAGGGCAAAGTTGTATTCTTTTAATTCCACATAGGTCCAAGCTAGCAGGTCACTTAAGGCAATGCTGCTGGTGTTCTTTTGAATTCTCCGCAATAGAATGCTTTTTAGAGTTTGGTAATCCTGGTTATTCTCGTAAACTCTGCTTAAACTGGATTTAGCGGTAGGCAGATAATCAGGTTGTAATTCTATTATGTTTAATATCTCCTGCGTGAGAAGATCTTTTTGACGTAAATAGCGATATAAATTAATTAGTTCGAACGAAAAAAGTGTTTGATCGTTCAGAACTTTCCGGCCTGAATTTAGAACTTTTGCAGCGTATTCAAATTGATTTATTCTATAAAATCCATTTGCAATTTGACTTATTGAAAAGTTGTCGACAGGAAGTTTTTGCAACAAATCCTGGAGGTACTTGTCGGCATTATTTTTGTCACCTTTTTCTATGTAAAGTTGGATTAACGAAACTTTATTGTTCGGGTTTGCGGGATTTTCCCTTAAGTCTTTTTTTATAATTTTTTCTGCAGTATCATACTCCCGTAATTTTAATAGTGTATTAATATAACCTTCAAAGGCGAGATTTTTATAATCTCTTTGCTGATAAAGTCGCTCGTATATCTTTTTTGCTTTTTCGTATTCGCCATTTATGAAAAACTGCTGAGCATGCATGAAATTATCATTGTCTTGTGCATACGTTAATAGGCCAAGACTGAGTATTGAGAAAAGGATAAGTACCGTTTTTTTCACACTCAATAATATAAAATATATTTTTGAGATTATATTAATATAACTTATTTGTTACTTTTTGTATTGCCCTCGTTTATTGAAGTTTTAGTTAATTTGAAAGTTACGGTTTATTTGCATTTAATATCCATAAAATTGATCCAGTGACTCGAAATTTTCTACTAAGATATGTATTTGCTGGTTTGGCCTTCCTGTTTTTCAGTTGCAGGGGAGATAGCTACAAAGAAAAAATTCCTGCAGAAACATTTTTTAAAAACTCCGAATCTTCTTTTTTTAAAATATCTCCAGACGGTAAATATGTTTCTTCTCTTAAAGAAAACCAAAATGGTGAAAAAAACCTTTTTATTCATAATATCTCGAATGGAAATCATTCACAACTAACTTCATTTGAAGGAAAATCTATCCGGGATTATTGTTGGGTAGGCAATGACTTTTTGTGTTTGATAGTTGAAGATGCTGGGTGCAAAGATTTCGGGATGTATACTGTACAGCGCGATGGGAATAAATTAGAAGAAGTGGTGCTGAGTTATAGCGTTACAAAAATTGATTTTATTCAAAAAAGTAATCCTCCGAATAATACTTCGGTACTTTTTGCTATGAATGACAGGGATCCTGAGCGTACCGATGTGTACAAGCTAAACGTACCTTCAGGCAAGAAGGAAGTTATAGTCAATAATCCTGGTCATGTTCTTGAGTGGTTTGCTGATGAAGATAATATCGTCAGATTGGCCAGAGGGAGTGAGGATACAAATGAGAATTGGTATTATAGAGAAACAAACGAAGAGGACTTCAAGAAGATTATTTCAAATCATTTTACTACTAACATTAAACCAATATTATTTGTTAAAGGAAAGCGACACCATTTATATGCATTATCTAATATAAAAAGAGATAAATATGCTTTGGTAGAAATAGATTGCAGTACTGGTAAAGAGCAAAGAATAATATATGAAAATCCGAATACGGATATTCTGAATGTGGTTTATTCGGCCAGGACCAACCGGATTATTTATTTTTCAACGGGCTTGGCAAAGGAAAAAAGACATTTTTTGTTTCCTGGTATTGAAACTTATTACAAGAACCTGAACAAAAAGTTAGGAACAGAGGTTATAGAGATTATTGACCATGATGAGTCTGAAAAAAATATCATTTTAAAAGCCTATAGTGATAAAGTGCCCGGATCCTATTATTTATATAAATCTAAACAGAATGAGTTAACGAAGTTAGGAGATGTCAATGCTCAAATAATTCAAGAAAGAATGAACAGTATGGTCCCTATCAGTTATAAGAATAAAGAAGGAATTCAGATCCATGGTTATTTAACCTTGCCTAAAGGAGGTAAGCAATTGCCGCCGTTAATTGTTATGCCACATTCTGGCCCATATAAGAGAACCAACTGGGAATATGATCCGGAAGTGCAATTTTTTGCGAGTCGGGGATATGCTGTCTTTCAGCCTCATTTCCGGGGCTCTACCGGATATGGAAAAGAATTTTTTAGAGCGGGACTTAAACAGTGGAATGGTAATATCCATGCAGATATATCCGATGGTGTAGACTGGTTAATCGCAAATAAAAAGGTAGATTCTAGCCGGATTGTAGCCTTTGGAAAAGGGTTTGGCGGATTTGCGGCACTTAATCTCGCTATTCAGCAGCCAAAACTTTATAAATCTGTAGTCTCTTATGCTGGTATTATGAATCTGTTTACCTATATCAAAAGTACTCCGGATTACTATAAGCCACATAAGCCGGTTATTGAAGAGTTAATTGGAAGCCCAGAAAAGGATGTCGATTATATTAAATCTGCATCCCCAATATTTAATAGCGGAAAACTAAATATACCTTTACTTTTCTTTCAGGGCGGAAAAGATTCAAGAGGTAATCTTAGTGAGGTGACTCAGTTTGTCAAAGAGTTGAAAAAACACAATAACAACGTAGAATATATAGTAAGAGATGAAGAAGGGCAGAGAATTAGTAAATTCGAAAATAAAATTCATTTTTATAATACTGTAGAAGCATTCTTTGCAAGGTATTTGAAATAAGTGCTTATGAGAGCAGACAGACTGAATTTCCAAAAAAATAGATTATTGATTATCTTATTTTTGATACTGCTTTCAGTCTCGCTGATAGTGGCGTTGGGATTGGGACATAATTTAACAAAAAGGCAAGTTCAGAGCGAATTTAACTCACTTAAAATAGATATTCTGGAAGATTCAATGTCACCTTATGAAGCGTTTTTCCAGCAAACTATTCCCGAAATTTCATATTACCAGGGTTTCTTAGATTCACTTTCTGCGGCAAGATACGCTAATACTGTTTTAGACAAATATCCATTTGTAGAAACCATAATATTTTATGATTCTTATGTGTCTAACAGAGACATTTTGCATGGAATTGCAGTGAGGAACCTAGGAATTGGAATTAAAAACGTATATAAATTTGGGAAAAAAGTACCTCCGGGTTCGGGAGTAATTTATGATAGCAGGAAGCCCGGAAAATTGAGTCTTAGTAATGCAGACGAATTTAATAATATAGGTCTTAAAATGGCTGCTTTCATAGAGTCTGCCGATACTACTAAAAATGTAAGTAATGAAACCATTTTTAAAACATTTTATAGTTTCTCACCTAATAAAATAAGTTATATGAGTGTTCCCAGAAGGCAGGAGATTAGCGCCTTTCAGGAAATTATGAATAATCCAAATAAAAAATATCCGGTTTATGAACAAGACTTGTTTTCTTTCGAACTAAATCCATATAAGCTTAAGATTATCAATAGGCATCCTAATCTTTACCAGAATATTAGTATTGAGGAGCTTTCTTTTGAATCTATATTCGAAAATCCTAACTATTTAAATACCAGTATGCCACTCCCCGGGGCTTTTTCGGGATATAAGCTATATTTTACCAGCAGCAAGTTATACTTAAAAAGAGAAGTTAATAGGCGTTTTTTACCGATAGCATTTGGAGTATTTTTTATATATGCTATTATGATAATCATAACTTTTCTGATTTATAGGAACTTTCGTATGAGCAGAAAACTTTTTAAACTTCAATATGACTTTGTAAATAACCTTACTCACGAATTTAAGACTCCCGTAGCGGTTATTAAGATTGCCGGAAATAATATTAGAAGTGCGCATGAGCTTAGTATGCAGGAACTGAATCATTATGGGAAAATATTGGACGAAGAAGCCGATAAGTTGAATGAGTTAATGAATAAGTTGCTGTCTTTTACCCAGATTGAAAATAAAACCATTAATATTAAGCAGGTTGAAATAGAATTGGAAGCATTCTCTCAAAATATTATTAACGGATATCAGTTAAAATATCCGGATTATAAAATTGATTTGGATGTTAAAAGAAGCGTGAAAACATTTATATCTGATCCGGTGTTGTTAACTAGTATTTATCAGAATTTAATCGAAAATGCTTATAAGTATTCCAATCCTCAACAAAAATATTTGAAGATAACGGTATCCAGAAGTAAGAAAAATATTGTGTTTAGTTTTAAAGATAAGGGGATAGGTATAGAAAAAACAGAAATTGATAATATATTTAAGAAATTTTACAGAATAGAGAGTCAATATAATCAGCAAGGAAGTATTGGTTTAGGTTTGGCTTTTTGTAAAGAACTTGTTAACTTAATGAAAGGTAATATTACCGTAAACAGCAAAGTGGGTAAAGGTTCTGAATTTATAGTAGAACTACCTTATATCAATAAATAATATGCAGAAAAACAATAAAATAGCAGTTATTGAAGATGATGAAAATTTAAGGTTTTTGGTTGTTCATCGTTTAAAAACAGAGGGATACTCAATTGTAGAAACAGGGAACGGGAGTGATGCAGAAGAGCTGGTGTTAAAAGAAAATCCGGAAATTGTTTTATTAGACTGGATGCTGCCTGGTGTACAGGGATCAGAAATATGTAAGAATTTAAGAGCCAAGGGATACGAAGGATTGGTTGTAATGATGACTGCCAAAGCTCAGGATCTGGACAAAATAGATGCTTACAATTTTGGCGTGTCAGACTATGTAACCAAACCATTTAATATGGATGTTTTAGTTGCAATGTTAGATAGTAAGGTTAAGTTTTTAGTTAATAATGATAAGCATGAAATATCCCGGTTTGGAGATATGGAGCATCATCCGCACATTCATTCTATTATCAAGAATGGTAAAAAGATAGAGCTTACCATTTTGGAAAATAGAATTTTATTGTATTTTCTGAAAAATGTAAATAAGGTAATTAGTCGTGATGACTTAATGTTAGAGGTATGGGGATACAATTCTGATGTTAATACACGTACATTGGATATGCATATTGTACGCTTGAGAAAGAAAATTGAAGAAAATCCGGATAGGCCTGAATATCTTCAGACTATAAGAGGAGTTGGATATAAATTCAACGCATAAATAAAAAAGGGAAATATCAATGATTTCCCTTTTTTATTTAATGTTGGCTCTTTGGCCTGTCTCTTATTTGAGAAGGTTTTAAATAAACCTTTTCGCCTTTTTTATTGATGTAATATTTTTTGTTATTTCCATCTATATAAACGTTGGAGCCATCAGGAGCCATCTTCCCTCTATACGTTTGATCGGCAATTTTTGAAACTCCTTTAGAAGCTACTTCGGCTGTTTTTTTTCCTACCGCCTTGGCACCTTTTTCAATTGCTTTTCCGGTATTTTCTGCGGCTTTTTCTACTTTATCCTGTGCATTAATGCTAGTGGTGTATAGAAGTACAAAAGCAAATGCTGATAAACCGATTAAAAATTTCTTTTTCATGATAGTACGCTGTTTTCTATTATACTATCAAAGAATTTGCCAATATAATTTTATTCGGCTAGAACTTCAATATCAAAAAATAATGGAGTGTTTGGAGGGATTGTACTGCCACCATTTGATCCATAAGCTAAGTAAGAAGGTAGAATTAATTTAATGTGTCCGCCTTTTTTTATCTTTTGGATGCCTTCTATCCAACCTGTGATCAGGCTTCCATTGTAAATTGTCGTTTCAAAAGGAGTTTCTCTACTTGACGAATCGAACACCGTACCATTAAAAAATTTCCCTGCGTAAACCACCTTAACAGATGATCCGATGGCAATTTGCGATCCTGTTCCTTCATTTACTATTTTATAATAGAGGCCAGTTTCTTCGTCTTTAGTATAAACGTCACTCAAGGTCTTAATGTATCTATTAATTAATGTGTCTTCTGCGGCAGTCTGCGTTTTTGCATTTATAATATCTATAGTCGCATCAAGAATAGTATTTCCTTTAATTAATGTACTGTACCCGTCTTTTCCGAACATGATATATGAAGGTAATAATGCTCTTACCTTTTCTCCATACTTTGCTTTTAGGAGCACATTTCTAAGTCCGATAGGTGTAATATAGCCAATAAATCCGCCCTTTGCAGAGTTAAGATTAGGCATATAAGAATATGTGTCAGTTGAGGTAATTAATGCGCCTGTCGTTGTAACATTAGCGCCTTCTAAAGTCTTTAAGTCCATTAGAAAGAATACCTGATTATAATTTTGCAAAGTATCTCCCTCTCCGGTTCTTAATGTACTATAATAAAAACCAGTGCTGTCTTTCTTAAACTGAGAAGTAAGATTGTTTTTAGTTAGGAAGTCATTAATACTTAATTCCTCTATTTCTTTTAAAGTTCTTGTTTCTTTAGTACATGCGCCTAATAAAATAGAGAAGGTAAGCATCAGACCTAAAAATTTCTTTATCATTTTCTATTGTATGTCTATTAATTCTATATCAAAATCTAAAACAGAGTTAGCAGGTATAATGCCGTGGCTCTTATTTCCGTAACCATATACCGAAGGTATGATTAAACGTATTTTTTCTCCTTTTTGCATTAATTGTATTCCTATTTGCCAGCCTAATATTACATCAGCTAGTTTAAATTGAGCTTCTTTGTCTCTAGAGTCAAAGATAGTTCCGTTTAGAAGCCTGCCTGTATATTTTACAGTAATAATTGTATTTGGATTGTAACTATACTTTTCGCCTTGACTTTTATTTTGCTCGTATCTATAAAAGTAAATTCCCGATGCATCTCTAGTGGCGGGTATGCCTTTTTCCACCAGAAACTTACTAATTAGCATCTCATCATTATTTAACTGAGCCTGATACTCCATTTGAGGATTTGCCGTTTCTTCAGACTTTAAGCAAGCCCCAAAGATAAACATACTACACAGCACCGCAACAGATACCAACAAATTTTTCATAACTCTACTTACAAATTTATTTATCTTTTTAGATAAATCTAACATTTAACATTTTTTAAGACCTAGTCTATACGCCAATTTGCTGTTTATGTGATACAGTTCCTTTTGTGAGTATATGTAATTTTTTTATGAAAAGAGGTGCATTGAAATTACTCACATCAAATAGAAGAATCCCAAAATGCTCCTGTTTAGAGTAGGAAAGGACTAAAATGTGTCAGGAATAACAAAAAAGCACAAAGCTGACATATAAAATGCTTTGTGCTCTTACCAGAAAATAGCAGTTAATCGGTAGCATCATCCTGTTTAGAAACAATATTTATTAGCTTCTATTAATTTTTTTGCAACGCGTTGTCGGGCTTCTTTTATATTAAAAGGAGAAGTTTTTGTAAAACGCCTTAATCCCATCATCATCATATTCAGTTCATCGCCATCTGCGAAAGAATTTAACGCCTCTTTTCCAGCAAGGTGAACTTTATCTACTGCTTCCTGTATATAAATTTTCATTATATCTATTTGTCCGGAAACCGCTTCTTCACCTTTAAGATTAACTAATTTCTCTACTCGAAGCAATGTTGATTCTGCAACATATATATATCCGATAATGTCGGCAATATTCATTAAAATTTCCTGTTCTTTTGCCAGCGTCATCATGAGTTTCTGAACAGCGGCGCCTGCTATCATTAATCCTGCTTTCTTTAAATTCTTGAGGATTTTCTTTTCTGCATAAAACAATGAGTCATCTTCAGCGATATTAAAGTCCGGGATAGATGTTAATTCTCCGGCTACAGCCTGTGCAGGAGTCATTAAGTCTAATTCTCCTTTCATTGCCCTTTTTAAAAGCATATCAACAATCAACAATCTGTTAATTTCATTTGTTCCCTCGAAAATTCTGTTTATTCGGCTGTCTCTATATGCCCTGTCCATTGGTGCCTCGGCAGAAAAGCCCATACCACCGTAAATCTGAACTCCCTCATCTACAATATAATCTAGCATTTCTGATCCCCATACTTTAATTATTGCACATTCTACAGCAAATTCTTCCGTAGATTTTAGCTTAGCTTTGCCAGAATCCATCCCCGATGTTATTAATCTCTCATAAGCGTCATCTATATTTTGTCCAGCTCTATAAGTAGCACTTTCTATGGCAAAATTGCGGGTTGCCATTTCCGCAAGTTTGTAGCGTATTGCTCCAAATTTTGAAATTTGTAATCCAAACTGAACACGTTCGTTAGCATAGTTAATAGCAGTATTGATGACTTTACGAGATGATCCAATGGTAGCCGCACCTAATTTTATCCGACCAATATTCAAAATATTAACAGCTATTTTGAACCCGTTACCTCTTTCCGAAAGCATATTTTCTACAGGTACAGGGCAATCATTAAAAAATACTTGCCGGGTAGAAGATCCCTTTATTCCCATTTTATGTTCCTCGGGATTCATGCTGATACCGCCAAAATTTCTTTCTACAATAAAAGCCGTCAGGTTTTTATCATCTTCAATTCTGGCAAAAACGATAAAAATATCTGCGAATCCACCGTTTGTAATCCACATTTTTTGTCCATTTATAAGATAGTGGGTTCCTTCGGAATTTAAACTAGCTTTGGTTTTGCCACTATTGGCATCAGATCCGGAATTAGGCTCTGTTAAACAATAAGCAGCTTTTAATTCACCGGACGCCAGTTTTGGAATGTATTTATTTTTTTGCTCCTCATTTCCATAATAAAGAATGGGTAAGGTACCTATTCCTGTATGGGCAGATAAGGCCACAGCAAAGGAATGTCCTGCTCCAATAACATCGGTTACCAACATGGAAGTGTTAAAGTTTTTTCCAAAACCACCATATTCTTCGGGAATAGAAACAGCCAGCAATCCGAGCTCACCGGCCTTGTCCATTAAAGACTGCATTAATCCCTCTTCCTGCTGATCAATCTCCTCTAATTTTGGGTAGATTTCTGTTTGCAGAAAGTCTTCGCAAGTCTTTTTTATCATCAATTGTTCTTCGTCGAACTCTTCCGGGATAAAAATGTCTTTGGCTTCGGTTTCTTTAATGATGAATTCACCACCTTTTAAAGATTGAACTGCATTTTGCATGGCTTAATTTTTTAATGGATGAAAAATTTAGGAACCTGGGGCTCCTAAATTATCATCGTATTGTTAGTTAGTGTTATATCTTTATAGTAACTCAAAAATTCCTGCAGCACCTTGTCCGGTTCCGACACACATGGTAACCATTCCGTATTTTTGGTTAGTGCGTTTTAGCTCGTTTAAAATCTGAACAGTAAGTTTTGCTCCTGTACAACCAAGAGGGTGCCCTAAAGCAATCGCTCCACCATTTACATTTAGTTTATTGGTGTCAATATCCAAATTGCGTATAACAGCTAATGATTGAGAGGCAAATGCTTCATTCAGTTCTATCAGATCTATATCATTGAGATTCATATTCGCCATTTTCAAAGCTTTCGGAATGGCTTCGATAGGGCCTATTCCCATAATCCTGGGCGGAACTCCTGCAATTCCATAACTTATTAATCTGGCTATGGGCTGTACATTTAATTCTTTAAGCATTTGTTCAGATACGACCAGAACAAATGCAGCCCCGTCCGAAGTTTGGGAAGAATTTCCGGCAGTAACAGAGCCATTTAGGGCAAAAACAGGTTTCAATTTAGCCAATGCTTCTGGATTAGTGTCTTTTCTGGGGCCTTCGTCGGTATCTACAACAAATTCTCTTGTTTTCTTTTTTAGATTTTCGTCTAAATAAGTCTCGTATATAGTAATTGGCAGTACACCGTCTTTTAAATGGCCATTCTCAATAGCGGCAATTGCTTTCTTGTGGGAATTATAAGCAAACTGATCCTGATCTTCTCTGCTTACATTAAATTCTTTAGCCACAGCTTCGGCTGTAAGGCCCATACCCCAATACCAATCTGGATTCTCTTTTGCTACTTTAGCATTCGGTACAATTTTATTTCCACCAAACGGCATTCCAGACATTATTTCTACGCCACCAGCTATAATACAATGGGCCATCCCTGCTTTAATTTTGGCCACTGCGGTAGCAATAGTTTCGAGACCAGATGCACAGTACCTGTTTACAGTAACGCCAGGTACCTTATCGGTACTCAATCCCATAAGGGAAATCATACGACCAATATTTAAACCTTGCTCGGCTTCGGGAGTTGCATTGCCCACAATAACATCGTCTATACGATTTACATCTAAGTTTGGAACAGAAGCAACCAAACCTTTTATAACATCGGCAGCCAGATCGTCTGCCCTTGTAAATCTGAAGACGCCTCGTGGAGCTTTTCCTACTGCTGTTCGGTATCCTGCTATAATGTATGCTTCCATATTATTATCTAGATTTGAGTAGTGTGTATTGAGATTGCTTGTATGTTGTCTTTGATATTAGAGATAGACTTTATAATATTTTAAATGTTTTCTAATGATTTTTGAAGTTTACAATTCATCTTTTGAATCTCATCTATTTTATTGAGAATCTTTTCTGTTGATATATCGTCAATAACTCTAGCTTATTAGCGATTACTATTTGAGTTAATCTCTCAATCAATTCCTCAACGGTTTACCTCCTGTAATTATGCTTTGAATTCTTTCTAGTGTCTTACGTTCTGTACATAAAGAAACAAAGGCTTCTCTTTCCAGATCTAAAAGATATTGTTCGTTAACAATGGAAGGAGCAGATAAATCTCCTCCGCACATTACATATCCTAGTTTTTGAGAGATTTTTTGATCGTATTCGGAAATATAGTTTCCAGATCTCATACTATTAGCGCCGGCATAAACCATACCCAATCCCGAATTTCCAAGGACTTTAACATCCTTTCTTGGAACAGGTGCTGAATAACCAGCATTGGCCAGTTCCAAAGCCTTCGTTTTTGCATCTGAAATAAGGCGATCCCTGTTCATGGTTATCGAGAACTTTCCGGTTTGTAAATAACCTAATTCAAAAGCTTCAAGCGCAGAAGTAGATACTTTAGCCATGGCTATTGTTAAGAACCTGTCCTTTAATATATTCTGGTCTATCTGTCCTTCTTTAAATTCATCGGAGGCCCTGAGAGCAAATTCTTTGCTGCCACCGCCACCAGGAATTAAACCAACACCAAATTCAACCAGTCCCATATACGTTTCTGCATAAAGCTGTACATGGTCTGCATGCAGGCAGAATTCGCAACCTCCACCCAATGTTAAATTATGCGGGGCCAGAATAACCGGAATAGCAGAATGACGTATTCGCATAGAAGTATCCTGGAACATTTTAATAGCCATATTTACCTCATCCCATTCTTGCTCGACGGCCATCATGAATATCATTCCCACATTTGCTCCGGCAGAGAAATTAGCAGCGTCATTGCCGATAACAAGCCCTTTATAAGATTTTTCAGCTATGTCTATCGCTTTGTTAATTCCAGCCAGAACCTCTCCATCAATCGTATTCATTTTTGTATGAAACTCAAGGTTTAAGATGCCATCTCCTAAATCGGTTAAGGTAGTTCCTTTATTTTTCCAAATGGTTTTTGTTGGCCGTATATTATCTAAAATAATGTAGGAATCACGACCCGGTATGGTCTTGTAAGTTTTAGTAGGTATATCGTAATATTGTTTTATTCCGTTTTCTATTTTGTAGAAAGATGCATTTTCAGAGCTTAACATGTCATTTACCCATAAAGCAGGTTTTTTGCCATGTTGTTCCATAATTTCAATCCCTTCTTTTACACCAATCGCATCCCATACTTCAAAAGGTCCCAATTCCCAGCCAAAGCCAGCTCGCATAGCATCGTCTATTCTGTATAATTCGTCGGATATTTCCGGAATTCTATTTGAAACATATTCAAACAAACCTGCAAAAGAAATTCTGAAGAATTCACCAGCTTTATCTTTTCCTTTCGCATAGACACGCATTCGCTCTTGTAGATTATCTATTTTTTTTGTTTCGTCTAAAGTCGTAGATTTTACTTTTTGCTGCGGTTTATATTCTAAGGTTTTAAGATCTAACGACAAAATTTCTGACCTTCCGTCTTTGTCCTTCACTTTTTTGTAAAAACCCTGATTGGTTTTGTCTCCCAGCCATTTGTTTTCCTGCATCTTTTTAACATAATCCGGAAGTATAAATGCATCTTTAGATTCATCGTTGGGCGCATTTTGGACTAAGCCATTAGCAACGTTAATCATTGTATCCAAACCAACCACATCTGATGTGCGAAATGTAGCAGATTTAGGACGGCCTAATGCTGGTCCGCTAAATTTATCAACTTCTTCAACCGTTAAGTCTAATTTTTGTACCAAATGAAGTAACGACATAATAGAAAATACTCCTACTCTATTGGCTATAAAAGCAGGTGTATCTTTACACAAAACAGTTGTTTTTCCCAAATAAAGATCTCCGTATTCCAGTAGGAAATCTATTATTTCGGGATCTGTATAAGGTGTAGGTATAATTTCTAAAAGTCTGAGATATCTTGGAGGGTTAAAAAAGTGCGTTCCGCAAAAATGCTTTTTAAAATCTTCACTTCTTCCTTCTGCCATTAAATGTATAGGAATGCCAGAGGTATTAGATGTAATAAGAGTTCCAGGTTTCCGGTATTGTTCAACCTGGTCAAAAACAGATTTTTTTATTTCCAGATTCTCAACTACGACTTCTATTATCCAGTCGCATAAGGTTATATCTTTCATATTGTCAGCAAAATTTCCTGTGCTGATTTGATGGAGAACAGATTTACTGTAAATAGGAGACGGATTGGATTTTAATGCATTTTGTAAAGAACTATCGACAATCCTGTTTTTTACTCTTTTGTCTGATAAATCTAATCCTTTGGCTTGTTCTGCGGCAGTTAGTTCTTTAGGTGCTATATCCAACAATAAAACTTCTACGCCAATGTTGGCAAAGTGACAGGCTATGCGAGACCCCATGATTCCAGAACCTAAAACAGCGACTTTTTTAATAGTTCTTTTCATAAAATGAATATAGATTATGGTTGATAATCTGTTGTTAACTTATTTATCTTTTTCAAGGACTCAATTAAATGCTCCTTATCTGTTTCTGCGATATTATGATTTAAATAGTCGTTGAATTTTCTAACAACGACTCTTGCTAAATGCCTTTTCTCTTTACCCAAATCTGTTAAGAAAACCTTTACAGAGCGTTTATCCGTTTGATGGCTTTGTCTATATATCAACCCATCCCTTTCCAAATTGTTTAACATTCTGCTCAGACTTGTAGATTTAAGGCCCAATAGCGAAGCAACTTCCGATACGGTTGTGCCTTCTTCTTCGTGTATATTGATTAATAAATAACCAACTGATTGTGTAATTCCAAATTCAGAAGCAATACTATTATATTTGTTGGCAATGTTTTGCCAAACAACCTTTAAAAAATAGTCTATGGTTTCTTGATGCTTCATGTTAAAATAGTTATTGGGTTATAGCAGTTTTAACAAATATAATAAACTAAAAAACATTATGCAAGCATAATAAATCTATTTTTTGGAGTAGTTTTTGTGTATAAAACTGCTATGCTGAACTTAAATCATTAAATTTTATTCTAATTAAGACGCTCTAAGTAACTATGATATTAATTGTTGACGATAAAGCAGAAAACATTTATTCGCTCAAAAAACTTCTCGAGTTAAAAAATTTTTCTGTAGATACGGCAATGTCAGGAGAGGAAGCTCTCAAAAAAGTACTTAAAAACAATTATGCCTTGATTATTCTGGATGTACAGATGCCTGGCATGGATGGATTTGAGGTAGCCGAAACATTATCAGGATTTAATAAAACAAAGAATATTCCCATCATTTTTTTATCTGCCGTAAATAAGGATAAAAAATTTATCACAAAAGGCTATGCTTCGGGAGGAATTGATTATGTTACTAAGCCAGTAGATCCGGATATCCTTTTGTTAAAAGTAAAGACATTCTATAAGCTTTATGAGCAGACATTAATATTAAACGAAACACAAAAAAACCTGCAATCGGAGATAGAGATTAGGAAAAATGTACAAGAAGAACTTAGAAAAAAAGTAGAACATTTACATTTTACATTAGAGTCGCTGCCTCAGATAGCTTTTACGGCTACTGCTGAAGGGACAATAGATTTTGTTAATAAGAAATGGTTTAGTTACGCTGTAACGGACAGAAGCTTCCCCCCGGTACATCCCGAAGACAAAGATATTTTTCAAGAATGGTCCATTGCCATGTTGACAGATAATGCTCTGGAAATGGAAGTTAGAATTAAAAAAATCAATGGAGACTCCTACAGGTTCCATTTATTGAGAATTGTACCTATAAAAGAAGATGGGAAAGTAGTAAAATGGGTTGGAACCTTTACAGATATTGAGGATCAAAAACAAATAGAGAAGAAAAAAGATGAGTTTTTAAGTATAGCCAGTCATGAGCTTAAAACACCGCTTACAAGTATAAAGGCCTATGTCCAGCTTCTTGAACGTAATTTAGTTGATATTAAAGAAACGCCTGCGAAAACATATATCAGCAGGGTGCAGTCACAATTGGATAAGCTACAAAGTCTGATTACCGATTTATTGGACATTTCAAAAATAGAGAATGGGAAATTAAAGCTTAATAAAAAGCTATTCTTACTGGATGATCTGATAGATAATGTCATTAACACGATATACCATACTTACGGTAATTTAAAAATAGAGATAGTTAAGGATGGCGAAGCCCTCGGCAGAGAAATTTTGGGTGATGAAACTAGGATAGAACAAGTTCTTATTAACTATCTCACCAATGCTATAAAATACGCACCGGATACAGAGCAGATTCTGGTAAAAACAGAAATTATTCGAGATTTTGTAAAAGTTAGCGTTATTGATTTTGGAATTGGAATATTGGAAAACAATCAAAAAAATCTTTTTGATAAGTTTTACAGAGTTGAAGAAACCTCGGTTAAATTTCAGGGGTTAGGAATTGGCTTATATATCTGTTCTGAGATTATCAGGCAACATAATGGGAATGTTGGCATTGAAAGCAAATATGGGTCTGGCTCTACTTTTTATTTTACTTTACCTTTAACCTACTATAATTAAAAAATGGCAAAAACATTTTTAAGAAACCTTCAGATAGGTTTTGGAATTTCACTTTTAATATTAATCTTAAGTTCCGGAGCTTCTTATATCAGTATTCAAAAGTTAATCCAGGGTAGGGAGGAAATAGCTAAAACAAGAGAGATAGTTGAATCAACAATTGAGGTGCTGGTTGATTTACAGAATATAGAAACAGGTCAGCGAGGTTATCTCCTGACGGGTCGGGACGTTTTTCTAGAACCATATAATTCCGGTGCAAAAAAGGTATATTCTTCTTTAGAAAAGGTTAAAAAACTGACAGAACCGGCATCGTACACGAGGCGAAAGATAGAAAGTCTTGAGGTCTTAACCAATGCGAGACTGGGGTATCTGGAAGAAGCCTTGGTGCAAAAACGTAATGGGCAGCCTATCGAGACTAAGAAGCTGGAGTTGGGCAAGAGTACAATGGATAAATGCAGAGCCGTAATTGATGAAATTGTAGAATATGAAGAAGCTATACTGTTTAGAAATGGGAATAAGCTGGAAAATTACATTGCATATAGTGTCATCTTTATTATAGTTGCAGCGATAGCTTCTATATTCATAACAATGTACTTTTATAACAGGGTAAGGTTAGACTTTAGAAGGAGAGATGAACTTCAGGCAGCATTGAAACAAAAAGATGCTGAAATGACGAGAAGGATAAATATTATCAGAAATATTGCCAACAAAATATCTGAAGGAGATTATGAAATTGAGATCAATGATGCTGAAGAAGATGATTTGGGAGTTGTAGCCAATTCATTAAATCATATGACAAAGTCATTGAAAACTGCTTTCGATCAAATAAACGCAAATGAATGGCAGCAAACAGGCTTAGCCAGCTTAAATAAAAGCCTTGTAGGTAATAAGACTGTCGAAAATCTATGTAACGATGTATTAAAGTTCATTGCAAACTATGCGAATTGCTATAATGGAGCGCTGTATTTATGGCAGGATGATAAAATAGTGCTAAAGGCGGCTTATGGTTTGGAAAACTATATGGCTAAATCTTTTAATGTTGGTGAGGGAATGATTGGACAGGTGTTTAAAGACAGAGAATTCAAGCACTTCGAAAATATAGACACCAAAGATTTCACTGTTAGTTTTTCCAGTGGCAAGCTAAAGGTAGCAGACATCGTTCTTTTTCCATTGATGCTGGAAAAAGAATGTTTAGGCGTTATCGAATTGGGATTACACGAAAGTTTGGATGAAAAGCAATTGTCATTTTTTAGGGAGGCCTGTAAAGATATGGCTAATGCTATTGCAGATGCTTATAACAGGAATAAAATCCAGACCTTATTGGAAGAGTCTCAGGCTCAGTCCGAAGAGTTGCAGACACAGCATTCAGAACTCGAAAATCTGAATATGGAGCTCGAAGCACAAACGCAGAAACTACAGGCATCTGAGGAGGAACTAAAAGTACAACAAGAAGAGCTTTTACAATCTAACCAGGAACTAGAAGAACGATCCAAATTATTGGAAGAAAAAAATCTAATGATAGCCGAACGTAATCTTGAAATACAGAAAAAAGCAGAAGAACTGGCTGTAAGTACTAAATATAAATCTGAATTCCTGGCTAACATGTCTCATGAACTCAGAACGCCGTTAAATTCAATTTTGTTGTTATCACGCCTGATGGCAGAAAACACAGAACACAACTTGAATGAAGAGCAAGTAGAATCTGCACAGGTTATTCAAAGCTCAGGAGCAAGTTTATTAGAACTGATAGATGAAATCTTAGATTTATCGAAAATAGAGGCAGGTAAAATGATTTTGGACTATCAGGATATAAGTATTGAAGGGATCGTACAGGAGATGCAATCCTTATTTGCTCCAATTGTGCGCGAAAAAAATCTGCAATTCGATATAAAGGTTAATTCAGATGTAAATCAGACTATAGAAACAGATAAAATGAGATTGGAGCAGGTTATTAAGAACTTGCTATCTAATGCAATTAAATTTACATCGAAAGGTAGTGTCGGTTTCTCCATTAGCAAGGAAAAAGAAAATGTTTTATTCTCGGTAAAAGATACGGGAATTGGTATTCCACCAGAGCAACAGAAAATAATTTTTGAAGCATTTCAACAAGCCGATGGCTCAACAAGAAGAAAGTTTGGTGGAACAGGGCTGGGACTGTCAATCAGTAGGGAAATAGCAAAATTATTAGGTGGGGAGATAAGGCTAACAAGTAGGGAAAATGAGGGCAGTACCTTTACTTTAGTCGTTCCAATTAGAGGCTCCCATACGGTAAGTAAGCCTCATGTACAGGAACTAATAGAAGATATTTCGGCAGATGTTGAGGAAATACAGCATATAACTCAACAGCAGGCACCTAAAACAAACCTGGCAGTTTTAGAGATTCCGGAAAATGTAGATGACGATAGAAATGATATTGGACGGGATGACAAGGTAATTTTGATTGTAGAAGACGATGTTAACTTTGCTAAAGTACTACTCAAATATACTAGAAAGAAGAAGTATAAAGGTGTTATCGTTGTTCGTGGTGATATTGCTGCTGAATTTGCAGAACGGTATCAGCCTTTGGCTATACTCCTGGATATTCAGTTACCTGTGAAAGATGGTTGGCAGGTTATGGAAGAAATAAAAAGTAATCCTGCTACAAAACATATTCCGGTTCATATCATGTCTTCGCTTAAAGTAAAAAAGGAAAGTTTATTAAAGGGCGCTATCGATTTTATTGACAAACCTGTTGCCTTAGAGCAGATTAATGATATGTTCAAAAGGATAGAAGAAGCTTTAAATCGTTTCCCTAAAAAAGTCCTGATTGTAGAAGAAAATCAAAAACACGCAAGTGCTTTATCTTATTTTCTAAGTAGCTTTAACATCCATACGGAAATAAAAAATAGCGTAGCAGATAGTATCAATGCCTTAACTTCCGATAAGGCAGATTGCGTAATCTTAGATATGGGAGTTCCTGATACTGTAGGTTACGAGACTTTAGAAGCAGTAAAAAGAAATCCAGGATTGGAGAATTTACCAATTATCGTTTTTACAGGAAAGAACTTGTCCCAGTTAGAGGAGGCCAGACTAAAGCAATATGCCGACTCTATTGTTCTGAAAACAGCGCACTCATATCAAAGAATTTTAGATGAAGTTGGATTATTCCTGCATTTGGTAGAGGAAAAAAAGCAATCTGACAATAGTACAAAACGAACCAATAAACTTGGTGCTCTGCAGGAAGTATTGAAAGATAAAAAAGTGCTTATTGCAGATGACGATGTTAGAAATATCTTCTCTTTAACAAAAGCTCTGGAAAAATATCAAATGAAAGTTATTTCTGCTATAGACGGAAAAGAAGCTTTAACTCAGTTAGAAAACAACCCGGACACGGCAATTGTATTGATGGATATGATGATGCCTGAAATGGACGGGTATGAAACAATCAGGGAAATTAGAAAAAATAATAATTCGGAAGACCTTCCTATAATAGCCGTAACGGCAAAAGCAATGGTTGGAGACAGGGAAAAATGTATTACGGCGGGAGCGTCGGACTATATTTCCAAGCCAGTAGATACAGATCAATTACTTTCTTTATTAAGAGTTTGGTTATATGAATAACAGCCTTGAATTATGGAAGACAAAAAAAATGTATTGATAATAGACGATGATAGCCGGAATATCTTTGCGTTAAGTCTTTACCTCAAAGCGAAGGGATTTCAAAGTGTTTCTGCATTGAGTGCTAAAGAGGGCATAGAAATCTTAAACAAATCTGACAATGTAAGTGTTGTCTTTATGGATATTATGATGCCGGAAATGGATGGGTACGAAGCCATCAGGAAAATAAGGGAAATACCCAGGTTTAGTTTATTACCGATAATAGCTGTTACAGCACAGGCGATGATTGGCGATAAAGAAAAATGTTTGGATGCCGGAGCATCCGGATATATTTCTAAACCTATTAATATGGATAAGCTGGTAGCTATGATTAACGATTTGACATAATGGTGGAGCAGGATATTATTAATGATGAAGATTTGGATATGTTGCTGGAAGATGTATCATCGTTATATGGATATGATTTCTCACAATATAGCAGAGCTTCGTTAAAAAGAAGATTAAATAGAATATGTGTAATAGACAAGTTTACAAGTTTCGCCGAACTCAGGTATACTGTTATTAAGAAACCGGATTATTTACAGCGCTTTATAGAAGAAATAACTGTAAATGTAACTGAAATGTTTAGAGACCCCTCTTTTTACAAAACGCTCAGAGAAAGTGTTTTGCCTCAGTTGGGTACCTATCCATTTATTAGAATTTGGGTAGCAGGTTGCTCCACCGGAGAAGAAGCCTATTCAATAGCAATTCTCTTAAAAGAGGCAAACCTCCATAACAGATATCTTATATATGCAACGGATATTAACCCTACAGTGTTGGAAAAGGCGAAAAAAGGGATGTTTCCCATAGGATATATGCGCCAGTATTCAGAAAATTATAATAATTCAGGAGGTAAGAAAGATTTTTCGCAATATTATACTGCCAATTATGACGTAGCAAAGTTTGATTCGGATTTAAAATCCAAAATCATTTTTTCTACTCATAATTTGGTTTCTGACAGATCTTTTAATGAGTTTCAACTAATTGTTTGTAGAAATGTGTTGATCTATTTCGATAAAGAGTTACAGAGTAAAGTGCTTACTCTTTTTGATGAAAGTTTAGAGTCATTAGGCTTTCTGGCTTTGGGATCTAAAGAAACTTTACGTTTTTCGGATCTGGAGAAAGGCTATAAACAGGTGGTAAATGATAAAATTTGGAGGAAAATAAAATAATGAAAGAAACTGTGGGCATTTTTTTGATTGGGGGTTCTGCGGGGAGTATTAAGGTAATACTACAAGTATTGCCAGAGCTTGTCAAACCTAAATTTCCAATTTTAATTGTGCTTCATAGGGCTCCTTCGGCTCAATCTGTCCTGCAGGATCTGTTCTCCAGTTATACGGATGTACCTGTTTTTGAGATAGAGGATAAGACAATTTTGGAGTCGGGAAATATTTATGTCGCACCTGCAGATTACCATCTGTTAATAGAACAAGATAGATCCACGACATTAGATTATTCTGAAAAATTAAATTATTCAAGGCCATCTATAGACGTAACATTTGTGTCGGCAGCTCAGGTTTATAAGGAGAAAACATTTGGGTTACTGCTTTCCGGAGCTAACGAAGATGGAGTTAAAGGTCTTAATTACATTAAATCCCAGAAAGGTACTGTATTGGCACAGGATCCTGGAACTTGTGAGGTAGAATATATGCCCAAACAGGCAATACTTAAGGTGGCTGTTGATCTTGTGGTTAAGCCAGAAGAAATAGCCATGTTTATTAATAAATTAAGCGGTTTGTAAATATTTTAAGTTGTTATCTTTACAAAACGTCTATTGAATAAATATAAACCAGGTGAAACTTTTTGAATATTATGAACAGGAAGAAGATTTTAATTTTCGATGATGATGTCAACATTTTAGAGCTTTGCTCCATTGTTTTGGTGGACTATGGGTATGACGTGGAAGTTTCCGAAACATCTCACGACATAATTGAAAAAGTTGCACAGGTAAATCCGGATGTGATTTTGATGGATAATTGGATACCCGATATTGGAGGTATAAAAGCTACTCAGTTGTTAAAAAGCAGTTCTGAGTTTGGCCACATTCCGGTAATATATTTTTCTGCAAATAATGATATTCATTTACTTGCAGAAACTGCAGGAGCTGATGCTTATTTATCCAAACCTTTTGATTTAACGGAATTGGAATCCATTGTGTCCGAAGCGGCAAATAAAATGAAAAATAGATAGTAGCAGCCCATCGTGTGGTCGTTATAAAGAGAGTATATGAATCTAACGAGTATATACTCTCTTTTTTATATCTCATGATGCTCTTCGTCCTGATATAGTTCCTCTATCAGGCCTTGATTATTGCTAAGAATAACTTTTCTTTTCAGGCTAAGCTTAGGTGTCAATTCGCCCCCGTCGATAGTGAACTCATGTGTTAACAGAGCTATTTTTTTTACTTTTTCCCATTTTCCAAAATCTGCGTTAAGTCTGTCTACCTCAGACCAGATCATGTCTATAACTTTTTGGTTTTTAGCTAGTTGTTCGTGGCCGGTCTCATTGATCTGATTTCTTCTGGCCCATTCAATCACTTTTTCATAATTTGGAACAATTAACGCAGACGGAAAGCGTCTGTTTTCTCCGATAACCATTACCTGTTCTATATATATAGACTCCTTAAATTTGGTTTCGAGCACCTGGGGCGACACATATTTTCCACCCGCGGTTTTAAATACTTCTTTTTTACGATCTGTAATAGCTAAAAATCCGTCAGTCAGTTTTCCTATATCACCTGTATGAAACCAGCCACCATTAGTAATGGCTTCCTGTGTAGCATCATCTCGTTTATAGTAACCTTTCATTAAACTTGGCCCTTTACAAAGAATTTCCCCGTCTTCAGCTATTTTCACTTCTACATTGAACAGTGGCTTTCCAACTGTACCAAATCTGGTTTGGCCTTTCCTTGGTCCATTAACAGCAATAACAGGAGAGGTTTCTGTTAAACCGTAACCTTCCAATACTTTTATATCCGCCCCCCAGAAAACTCTTGCAAGTCTTTCTTGTAGTGCTGCGCCACCGGAAACAATTAACATGATTTCGCCTCCTAGGGCCTCTTTCCATTTTTTGAAGATCAGCTTTCTGGCTATTTTTAATTGTAGCTCATACCAACTTCCATTAGCGCCATCCAGTTCATACTTAAGTCCTAAGTTTAAAGCCCAGAAAAATAAGCTTTTCTTAATGCCGGTTAACTCGTGTCCTTTGGCAACTATTTTATCATAAACTTTTTCTAACAGTCTCGGAACTGCAGTAAAGCAATGGGGTTTAACCTCCGAAAGATTTTGTACAATGGTATCTAAGCTTTCTGCATAGTAGACCGATATTCCTAAATAGAAATACATATATACAACCATCCGTTCGAAAATGTGAGATAAAGGTAAAAAACTCAATGCCCGTGTCACACCTTCGGGATAAAGCCTGGCTGACCCCTCTATATTACTAAGCAGATTTTTGTGTGTAAGCATTACACCCTTAGGAGTTCCAGTTGTTCCTGAGGTATAAATCAGCGTTAGCAAATCATCTTCCGTAATCTGTTTGCGGTATTCTTCCAAATCTATTTCAGTTTGGTCTTCATGCCCTTCAGTAATTTCTAGCCAGTGAGAAGCACCAGCTACAACGTCAAAAGTGAATATTCCGATATCTTGTCCGTTTAGATCGGCTATATGTTTAACCTTATTATACAAGGCTTCCGAAGAAACAAAAACAATTTTTACTTCAGCATCTTTAAGAATGAATTTAATGTCGTTTTCTGCAAGTGTGGGATACATGGGAACTTGTGTAGCTCCAATTTGCATAATGCCGAAATCACAGAAATTCCATTCAGGACGATTCTCGGCCATTATAGCTACTTTATCATCTTTTTTTATTCCCCTTTTTATAAGTCCCTTACTTACCTGATTTGCAATTCTGATAAAATCTTCACAAGAATATTTTACCCATTTAGCATCTGTTTTATATGCTAAAACATCATTATAATTGAAATTTGCTTTATTGTGCTTAAGCAGATCGAATACTCTTGAAATCCCTTGCATAAAATGTAGTTAATCGGTTACTTTAAGTTACTGATTTTTAGCTGCCAGTCCAAAAAATACTGCGAATATATTTTTAATCAAAAAGCAGTGTTTTTAAATGCTAAACACTATTAATTTAACGTTTTATTCAGATATAAGTTTTTTTTATTTCTATACTTGTGCAAATTTTGGGCAGCTTAAGTTGCATTATATTTCAAACGTTATTTAGATGAAACAGAGATTTTTTTTAACAGTTCTATTGTCAACTTTATTTTGGACTAATGTTAAAGCGCAGGATTATACTGCTGGAGTAGGGCTCAGGTTTGGCGGCTATGAAAACGGGATTACGGGTAAATATTTTATAAACGAGTCTACTGCTTACGAAGGCATTTTGGGCTTTAGAACGGGAGTTGTTGTACTTACCGGATTGTATGAAAAACATGCGCCGGCTTTTGATGTCCCGGATTTGAAATGGTATTTTGGTGTTGGAGCACACATAGGTGGTATTAATGGAGAGAGATATAGAAGGTATACTGGAAATGACGACAAAGTTTATGGCAGTGGTTTATTGTTGGGGGCAGATGCAGTAATTGGTTTAGAATGGTTAATTCCTAATGCACCTCTATCATTAGGAGCAGATTTGCATCCGAGAATAGAGTTAGCTAAAGGGCCGTTTTTAGATCTGGAACCTGCTATTTCTATTCGCTATATATTTTAATAAAACGAGGTAAAAAGTAAAAAAATAAACAGTGCTGGAAAAAATCCTCATCAGAAGTGTTTCTGACGAGGATTTTTTTTGAAATTAGTGCCGGGTTTTCTTACAGAAGGCCCCGCTTGGACAATAAGCTGTTTCCTGTCATTAGAAGATTAATCCTTAACCTGCCCTCATCCGCCTGTTGTGCACCTTCTCCCCCAGGAGAAGGGATAATAAACAAAGGGATAAAGGAAAGGTTTTGGGGCGGTCCTTTTCTATCAATTCCTCAGCCAATTATTGTAAATCTTAAGCGTAGCCTTATCTACTTTCTCCTTTTTTACTATCTGCACTTTTTCTGTCTGGTCTTCTTGTAAAGTTATTGTTAGTGTTTTAAGAATACCGTCTCTATTTACCAAGATATCAATTTTATCTCCTGAGATTTTATTAATTAGATTAGTCTGAATATCTTCAATACGTTGTTGATCAGCGGCTATAATTTCGTCGTTTACATTTAATCCTCCGTTCCAGGCACTTCCATTTCTTAAAACTTTTGTTATTATATTGCTTTTGTTAATAACGGCTCCTAACGAAGGCCTCGCATTAGGTACACCTTTGCTGAGTTTAAGACCTAAATAGCCTAAATATTTATCGAAATCAATAGGCTTTGTACCGTAAACATAATCATCATAAAAGCTATCAAGGTTTGTTCCGGTAGCCTTTTCCAATGATTTTTTAAATTCATTACTTGTAAAACCCTGATTCTTTTCTTTAAAAAATTTCTGATAAGCAGTTTTTAGTACGTAATCCATACTTTTTTTCCCTTTTGTCTGATGAATAATTTCCAGGTCGAGAATTAGTGCCAGCAGAGATCCTTTTGTATAGTAAGAAACCTGTGAATTAGAACTGTTTTCGTTTTGTCTGTAATATTTTATCCAGGCATCAAAGCTAGCCTCTGCAACAGATTGAATTTTATCTCCTGCCAGATTGATTTGTGTTTGAATGTCTTCTGCTATCAAATCAAGATAACGATCTTCAGTAATAATTTGTGCCCGTTTTATTAATAGATTATCATAATATGCGGTAAATCCTTCAGCTATCCATAAATCCGTAGTATAATTTTCTTTTTCATAATCAAAAGGTCCTAAAGCTTGTGGCCTTAACCGTTTTACATTCCATAAGTGGAAATATTCATGAGCAACAAGGCCAAGAAAATTAGAATATATTAACGGATCGGTATATCCCATCCGTTTAGCACCCAGAACCGTTGAATTAAGGTGTTCTAAACCGCCACCCCCATTTTTATAATTATGGACAATAAAGACATATTTCTTGTTAGGATTTTCTCCAAAGATAGATGTCGCCTCTTCTACGACCTTAGCCATATCTCTTTTTAGATTCACAACATCATAATTCCCACCACCTACCATGGCAACTTCATGTTTAACACCTGCTGCAGTAAATTCAAAGATATCCTGATTACCTATTTCTATTGGAGAATCGTAAAGCCAATCAAAATTTTGAGCAACGAAGGTGTTTGTATTCGTTTTATGCTCTTCTAGTCCTGTAGATATTCGTTTCCAGTTATGAGGTAGCTTAACAGAAACAGATACAGAGTTTTTAAAAGCTTCTTGAGTATACATGAAAACACCTGTAGGGGATACAAAAGCATGATCTTCATCTACAAAGCTGGTTCTGACTGAGATTTCGAAAGCATAAATTTTATATTTTACAAGCACAGTATTTTCGCCTCCGGTTTCAATTTTCCATGCATTTTTTCTGCTTTTTTTAGCTTTCAGAACTTTCCCATTCAAAGAAGAGGCGGAAAAGTCTTCTACATTTTTTGCAAATTCTCTTATCAGATAAGAGCCAGGGGCCCACACTGGTAAAATAACTTCCACCTCATTTTCTTTAATATGCTCTATTTTCATTTCTACTCCTATGTAATGAGTATGTGGTTCGGGAAACGACAATGTATAAGAAACAGATTGGCTATTTTGAGCTTGCGCGGAAACGGCTGTCATAAGAATTGCTATAAAAAATATGTAAACTGAATTCAAATTCATATAAAATAAGATTTTATAATTTCAAAATTAAACTTTCTATATGCTTTTATAGTCATAAGTCTTATAATTATAATAATGAATGATACTTTTGAACTGTAAAGTTGGAGATAATCAATAAATTAGCAGTTCACTATTTGCACCTTTTTGTAATTAACCTAACGATGAAGATAAAATATATTGTTTACACTTTAGTAGCTCTAGTACTTGCGTATTTAATTTTTAACAGAATAAGCAGCGACTCCAAAAAGAAACCAGAAAATAACAAGACAGCTCAGAGTAAAGGTGCCGGTACCGTACTTAATGGCATAATAATTAAGGCAGAAAAATTTGATAATTCTATATCCGTTTCTGGTTCTATTGAGGCAAATGAGCAGATCAAACTAAGAAGCGAAATATCTGGTTTAGTTAGAGATATTTATTTTAACGAGGGTTCAGTAGTTTCTAAAGGTGCAATTCTAATAAAAATAGACGATAGAGAGCTTAAGGCCCAATTAGCACAAGCTTTGACCAAGGAAAAACTAGCTTTTGAAGTAGAAAGAAGATCATCGAAATTGTTTGATGCAGAGGCAATTAGTCAGGAAGAGTATGATAATTCGTTAGCAGAGTTTAAATCGTTGCAAGCTCAGACCCAACTGATAAAAGCTCAGTTGTCGAAAACAGAAATACGAGCTCCGTTTTCTGGAAAAATAGGATTAAGAAGTATCTCTGTAGGGGCATATATCACACCTACAACAGACATCGCTAATTTGGTAAGTGTAAATCCGGTTAAGATAGATTTCTCTATTCCTGAGAAATATGCTAAACGTGTTAAGGTAGGATCTAGACTAGATTTTACAGTCGCGGGAAATAAAAAGGAAATGAAGGCAACGGTATATGCCATAGAACCGGCGATAGATGTTAATACAAGAACACTTCTTTTAAGAGCGAGAGCTGAAAATCCAAATGGAGATTTGCTTCCGGGAACCTTTGCCAACATAAAACTACCTTTGGAATCTATCGATAATGCTATACTGGTTCCTACAGAAGCGGTTGTGCCAGTTTTAAAAGGTAAACAGGTTTTTATTTATAAGAATGGAAAAGCGATTGCTACAGATGTCGAAACCGATATAAGGACAGATAAAGATGTTCTGGTAACTTCAGGATTAAGTGTCGGGGATACTATACTGACATCAGGGTTAATGTCATTGAGATCAGATCAGGACGTAAAAATAAAAATAGTGCAACAGAAATAAATCTATCATGAGTATTTCAACAACAAGTATAAAAAGGCCTGTATTAGCCATTGTAATGAACCTCGTGATTGTTCTGTTTGGTGTAATTGGCTATACATTTTTGGGAGTAAGGGAGTTTCCTTCAATAGATCCGCCGGTAGTTTCGGTTCGAACAGCTTATCCGGGAGCGAATGCAGATATTGTGGAGTCGCAAATTACCGAACCACTGGAAAAGACAATCAATAGTATTGATGGAATAAAAAATATTTCTTCGTCCAGTAATCAGGGAAGTAGTGTAATTACAATTGAGTTCAATCTGGACAAAAATCTGGAAGAAGCGGCAAATGATGTAAGAGATAAAGTTTCCCAGGCAGCAAGGTGGCTGCCGAAAGATATCGACGGGTTGCCTGTTGTCTCTAAAGCCGATGCTAACTCAGATGCTATTATCTCTATGACTATCCAAAGTAGTAAGAGAAATATTTTAGAAGTAAGTGATTTTGCAGAGAATGTAATAGCTCAACGTATACAAACAATTCCTGGAGTTTCAAGCGTCCAGATATGGGGGCAGAAAAAATTTGCAATGCGCCTTTGGTTAAATCCTGAGAAACTCGCATCTTATGCGCTTACCCCTTTGGATGTTAGAAATGCTTTAGAAGCACAAAATGTAGATTTACCTTCGGGAAAAATCTCTGGAGATAAAACAGAGCTGACTGTAAAAACATCTGGAAACCTGACTACTGAAGATGAATTTGAGGATTTAATTATTAAGAATGATGGAACTAACATTATACGTTTAAAAGATGTGGGGTCTGCTGTTTTAGGACCAGAAAATGAAGAAACTATATTGCGTTCATCAGGAAAACCTATGGTTGCAACAGCAATTGTACCACAACCGGGAGCCAATTATTTGGATATTGCGAAGGAATTTTATAAACGCTATGATGCATTAAAAACCGAGCTTCCAGAAGATTTTACACTCAATATTGCACTGGACAATACCTTATTCATAAAGCGGTCTGTTATTGAAGTAGCTGAAACCATTTTGATTGCATTGGTATTGGTTATTGCCATCATATATCTTTTTTTCAGAGATTGGAGTATAGCTTTCAGGCCATTAATAGATATTCCTGTTTCCTTAATAGCAACGTTCTTCATTATGTACTTAATGGGTTTTTCCATTAATGTATTAACATTGCTGGCGATAGTTTTGGCAACGGGACTTGTGGTAGACGATGGAATTGTGGTTACAGAAAATATATATAAAAAGGTAGAAGAAGGAATGTCTCCTTTCGAAGCTGCCATAAAAGGTTCAAATGAAATATTTTTTGCAATTATTTCAATTTCCATAACGCTGGCAGCGGTATTCTTGCCTGTAATCTTTTTAGAAGGCTTCGTAGGGCGGCTATTCAGAGAATTTGGTGTCGTCATAGGCGCTGCGGTTCTGATATCTGCATTTGTTTCACTTACGCTTACCCCAATGTTAAATGCGTATTTGATGAAAAGCGAGCATAAAAAATCTAAATTTTACGATAAAACAGAACCCTATTTCGAAATGATGAACAATAGCTATGGTTCGTCATTAAATAAATTTATGAACAAAAGGTGGTTGGCTTTTCCTATTGTTCTGCTTTGTTTTGTTCTGATAGGAATATTTTGGAAGATTTTGCCAAAAGAAACAGCCCCTTTAGATGACAGAAGTGGAGTGAATCTATCAGTTACTGCACCAGAAGGAGCTTCTTTTGAATATACAGACAATTTTATTCAAAAAGTTAACCATATTATTCAGGATACGGTTCCAGAGATTTTAAGTCACATTTCTATAACTGCTCCAGGTTTTTCCGGAACAGGGGCACCAAATACAGGAATGATTCGCCTGCGGTTAGTAGATACTGATAAAAGAGAACGAACGCAGCAGGAAATTGCGCAGGAACTTACGCAAATAACAAGAAAACTGTCAGAAGCAAGGGCTTTTGTTATTCAGCAACCTACAATTTCTGTTGGTAGAGTAAGAGGATTGCCTGTTCAATATATTGTTCAGGCAAATAGCTTTGAGCAATTACGGGAAAAGGTGCCACAGTTTATGCAGGAAATTTCACAAGATCCTACTTTTGTAAATACAGATGTCAATCTGAAATTTAATAAGCCGGAACTCAGCGTTTCTATTGATAGAAATAAAGCACAAGATTTAGGAGTCTCAGTTTTAGATATAGCTCAGACGTTACAGCTTTCTCTAAGTGCACAACGGTTTGCTTATTTCATTATGAATGGTAAGCAATATCAGGTAATTGGCCAGTTCGACAGAGAAAAAAGGAACGATCCTTACGATCTGACATCAATTTTTGTAAGAAATAAAAAGGGAGAATTAATCCAGTTAGATAACTTAGTGAATATAGAAGAGCAAAGCAGTCCACCTCAGTTATATCGGAATAACCGTTTTGCATCTGCCACATTCTCTGCATCTCTGGCTCCCGGGAAAACTATGGGCGATGGAATAGCCGCTATGGAAAGAGCTAAAGAAAAGGTGCTTGATGATTCTTTTTCTATAGATTTAGCAGGCGAATCGAGAGACTTTAGTGAAAGTAACTCAAATACTATTTTCGCCTTTGGTCTGGCATTGCTTTTAGTTTATTTAATTCTTTCCGCTCAGTTCGAAAGCTTTATCGATCCTATTATCATTATTGTTACGGTTCCCTTAGCTGTGGCAGGAGCTTTTTTTTCATTGTGGATTTTAGGGCAAAGCTGGAATATCTTCAGCCAGATAGGGACCATCATGTTGATAGGTCTCGTCACGAAGAATGGTATTCTAATCGTAGAGTTTGCCAATCAGCTCAAAGAACAGGGAAAACCTGTTGCCGAAGCTATTCGGGAATCGGCAGTAGCCCGTTTAAGACCAATTCTAATGACGAGTTTGGCAATCGCTTTAGGAGCGCTTCCAATAGCAATGGCTTTGGGTGCTGCTGCAAAAAGTAGAATGAGTATGGGAACAGTTATCATTGGAGGAACTATGTTTTCGTTAATACTCACATTATACGTTATCCCTGCAATCTATTCTTATTGGTCCAAAGAACATAAAATAAGTAAGGCGGAAATTGCAGCTAAAGAAATCGAGTTAGCAGAAAGAGGTTCATAATATGAAGAAGCAAATCAGTTATATTGTAGGTTTACTTTTTTGTGTTACTAATGCGATAGCACAAGAAAGACTAACCTTAGAAGAAGCAATCAGAATAGGTTTAGAAAATAATTACGATATTAAATTAAGCAGAAACTCACAGGAGATTAGCAAAAACGATTTAAGATACGGTATGACAGCTATGTTGCCTACCGTTACCGGAAATCTCGTTGATGTTAACAATGTACAGACATCAGAAGTGGAGCTATCTAATGGAGGAACAAGGAATGCAAACAATGCAAAGACAACAAGTCTCAATTATGGCGCAAGTCTAAACTGGAAAATTTTTGATGGTTTCCAGATGTTTACAAATTATGATAAGTTAAAGGAATTTGATAAACTAGGCGAGTTAAATGTAAAGCTGAATGTACAAACAACCATAGCTGATATTATAGCTTCCTATTTTGATCTTGTAGCACAGGAACAACAACTTGAAGCAACCCAAACTGCTTTAGATGTTTCCAATATCAGGTTAAAAAATGCCGATAGTAGATTTAAAATCGGTAAGGGGTCTAAATTAGAGCTACTTGCTGCTAAAGTAGATTTAAGTGCAGATAGCTCCCAATTATTAAGACAGCAAAGTGTTTACTCATCAAGTAAAACTAAATTAAATGAATTGCTGGCCAGAGACCTCAATATCTCTTTTGATGTAAGCGATACCATAATTGTAGATAAATCACTTTCATTCGAAACTTTAAAGATTCAGGCAGAGGGGCAAAATCCGTATTTGCAAATTGCGGCGGTAAATCAAAAATTGTCCGAACTTAATCTGAAAACGATAAAAGGAGCTAGGTATCCGACAGTAACAATTACTTCAGGATATAATTTTGCGAAAACGACATCACCTCCAACAGGTTTTTCTATTCGCTCAAATACTCATGGTTTTAATTATGGAATTACGGCATCGGTAAATATTTTTAACGGGTTGCAACAAATAAAAAATGAAAAAAATGCCGAGCTAGAGCTAAATAGTTCCAGAATTAATCAGGCGAAAACGAGTCAAAGCATTAATGCACAGTTGATTCGTTTGTATAACGATTATCAAACCAACCTGAAACTGGTAGAAGTAGAAAAAAGAAATATCGATGTCTCTGAAGAAAATCTTAAAATAACATTGGAGAAATATAGGTTAGGAAGCATAGTGCCATTAGAATTAAGAGAAGCACAACGTAACTTTGTAGATGCAAATGCAAGGTTTGCAAATGCCCAATATCAAGCTAAATTAGCCGAAATTTCTCTTCGTGAGCTAGCGGGTTTAATAGAACTTTAAGAGAAAGGTTTTTATATTGTTCGTCTTTCCTATATTTGTTGACTTTATAAACTATCTATATGTCGTCATATAAATATAAAAGTGTGCTGTTAATAGATGATAACCACATAGACAATGTGATTAATGAAAAAGTGATTTCCAAAGCATTTTTTGCAGAGAAAGTCTACATTCAACAATCTTGCGAAGACGGCATCAAATTATTAAAAGAATTGTCTTCAAATCCAGAACAGCTGCCAGAGGTTATCTTTGTAGATATAAAGATGCCCGTTAAGACTGGTTTTGACTTTTTAGTGGAATTCCAACAGCTTCCATTCCTTAGTAAAGAAGATGTAAAGATTATAATGCTCTCTTCTTCATTAGATCCTACAGATCATAAGAAAATAACAGAGTTTAATAATGTATCTGATTTCTATGGAAAACCACTCACAGAAGAAACTTTAAAGGAAATATAAACATGTTATTGGTTGCTGACGGAGGATCTGCTGTAACAGACTGGATTTTATTGCTTGAAGATAAAGAGACACTTGAATTTTCAAGTCCGGGAATGAACCCTTTTTTTCTGTCAGAAAAAGAAATACTGAAAGTCCTTAATGGAATAAAAAAGCTGGATAAATATATAGATCATATTACCGAAATACATTTTTTTGGTGCTGGTTGTAATAGTCCGGATAGAAGAGAAACGGTCTCTAATGCCCTCTCTACAAGATTTACAAATGCTTTTGTTAATGTAGAGAATGATATACTAGGTTCAGCTTATGCAACATGTAAAGATAAGCCTGGGTTAAATTGTATTTTAGGTACGGGTTCTAATATCTCATTTTATGATGGAAAAAACTTGCAAGAAGGAGTTCATGGCTTAGGATATATATTCGATGATGAAGGTTCAGGAACTTTATTTGGTAAAAAATTAGTAACTGACTTTCTATATAATAGAATGCCTTCAGATCTGGCATCGGTATTCTTCAGGGAATTTCAGATTACCAAAGAACAAGTGATACAAAGTATTTATCAAAAACCTCTACCCAATTTTTTCCTGTCTTCACATAATATCTTTCTTAAAAGATATTTGCAGCACCCCTATTGCAGAGAAATATTGGAAAAAGGATTGGAAGATTTCGTAATCACCCATATACTACCATACAAACATTATAAAGAATATATCTGCAATTTTGTTGGTCCAACAGCATACGAGTTTGAAGAAGTTCTAAAAAAAGTTTGTGAAAAATATGAAGTCAATATAGGTATGGTTTTAGAAAAACCGATAAAAGAACTCTTCAACTATGTTCGTATTCGGGAGGGGTTTAATTAAAATAGGATATATTCCAAAACTAATGTAATTCATTTCCAGTTGTTTAGTGGATTTATGAAAAAAAGGGTAAGAAAATATTTGCGGGGCGAGTAAAAGGTCGTACATTTGCACTCCCAATCGCGAGGAAGGGGGGTTAGAAACTGAGGGAGAGGAAAGGTTTGGAAGGTACCGGAAGCGGTGACGGAGATGGATTAGTGGAGCGGGACGGGCCTGAAAAAAAAACTTTAAAAAAAACTTGCAGGGAATAGAAAAGGTTTTTACCTTTGCACTCCCGAACGGGACGGAAGCCGGATGGCTTTCGCAGG